>Ga0181594_10000353_pt1 | contig 41131 bp, 45 predicted proteins | sample 071ome_18_FD_145603 | JGI IMG/M metagenome (GOLD analysis project Ga0181594, IMG submission 145603) | Coastal salt marsh microbial communities from the Groves Creek Marsh, Skidaway Island, Georgia - 071413BT metaG (spades assembly) | ecosystem: Environmental > Aquatic > Marine > Intertidal zone...
CACCGGATGACGACCCGTGGACACGCTGGTGGTCCGTGCTGGCCGTGGGCCAGGGCCCCGGTGCCGAGGGGCTCGATGATGCCCTGGCCGCGGCCCGCGGCGTGGCCCCCGACGGCCCGGATGGCCGTGAGGTGGCGCGTCGGCTGGACGACCTTGCGGGTGAACTCGCGGCCCTGCGCGGCGCGCCCGCGCCCGACGCCCGGTTCGCCCTGCTGGGTCATCGCGCGCAGCCCGATCGGCGGGTGCTCCTCGCAGGGCGCTCATCGGCGGCCTTCATCGCCGATCCGTCGTGGGATGCGCTGTCGCTCGTGCGCCTCGGCCCCTCCGATGGCCCGGTCATGGCGAACTCCGCGCATCACCGGATCGACGAGGTGATCGGCCTCGTCCGCCAGGGGCAGTGGGGGCAGGGGCGCTCGGTGGCGGCTGATGATCCGTCCCCCGCGGACCCCGCGGCGATGCTCGAGGCACTGCGGGCCGACGCCGGCGAGCGTGACCGCGCCCTCGCATCACTTGCGGACGAGGTCCGGGAGGAGCGCGCGCGCCTGGCCGAGCGCCAGGAGGCCCTCGACGACGAGTGGGGTGACATCCAGGCCGAGAAGGCACGCCTGCGGACGCTGGCCCAGGGCCTGCTCGATCGCCAGCGCGCCGGGGGTGTCACGGCACCGTCGAGCGCGGCGGAGGCGGCGGAACTGCTCGGCCTCGGTCCGCGGCCGTCCGCGCCCGAGGTGGAGCGGGCATGGCGGCGCGAGGTGGCGTGCTGCCACCCGGATCGTGTCGCGGACCTCCACCCCGAGCTCCAGCAGCGGGCATCCGACATGACCGTCGCCCTCAACCAGGCGCGCGACATCCTCCTGGGGCGGACCGCCGCACCCCGCGCCCGCCGCTGAGGTGCCCGCCCCGCGACTGCCGCGGGGTCACTCCCAGTCGTCCTCCACGGCCAGCCGCGCGTACTCGCGCCACTCATCGAGGATGATGCGCACATCCCGCGGCCGTACCTGCGGGTGCAGGCGGGTGATGAGGTCCACGGCCATGCCGTCGGCGTTCCTCACCGGAGGGTCCTGAAGCTCATTCAGCACCGTCCACACGGTGTCCTCGGCCAGCGCCGGTCGCTCGCCGAGGATGAATGCCGCCGCCTCGCCGAGGTCGAGGGGGTCGTCATCCATCACGCGCTGATCTTCGGGCCGCTCTTCACGCGGTCGTACACCGTGTCGTCCAGCGGCAGGTCGCGCAGCTCCACCTTGCGCACGCGCTCGGTGGGCGTCTTCGGCAGGTGCTCCATGAAGCGCACGTACCGTGGCACCGCGAAGTACGGCATTTTGTCGCTGCAGTAGGCGAGCAGCTCGTGCGGGTCGGGCACGCCCTCGCGCGGCACCACGCAGATGAGGATCTCCTGCTCCGATCCGGCCCCCTCGCCTGCGGCCACGCCCACCGCCGCGGCCTCCAGCACCCCGGGGTGGGAGGCCACGATGCGCTCGACCTCCATGGACGAGACGTTCTCGCCGCGCCGCCGGATGTAGTCCTTCACGCGGTCCTTGAAGTACAGGTAGCCGTCCTCGTCCATCACGCCCAGATCGCCGGTGTGGAGCTTCAGGTTCTTGAAGTCCTCGGCGGTCTTCTCCGGCATTCCCGCGTATGCACGCATCACGATGTTCGGCAGCTTCATGTCCACCACGATCTCGCCCGGCTCGCCCGGGGGCAGTGGAAGGTCGGTGCCCGGCTGCACCACGCTCACCTCGAACCCGGGGCTGGCGAGCCCGCACGAACCGGGCTTCTCGACCCCCGGCGGCACGTACGTGACCATGCCGGTCTCGGTCAGCCCGTAGCCCTCGTGCCAGCGGATGCCGAAGCGCTCCTTGAACTCGTGGTAGATGTCCTTGGGCGCCGGCATCGCCATGATGCGCTCCACCGAGTGCGCACGGTCGAGCTCACCGGGCTCGGTGTTCCAGATGAAGTAGTTCATCGCGCTTACCGTGTTCAGGATGGTCGCCCCGCACTCGGTGACCTCGCGCCAGAAGTTCGTGGACGAGTACCGGGCCGAGAGCTGGATGCGCGCACCGGCGATCATGGCCGGGTAGCAGTTGAGCACCTGCGCGTTGCTGTGGAAGAGCGGCAGGCACGTGTAGAAGACGTCGTCCTCGGTGACGCCGCACACCTCGTTGTAGGTGCGGCCCGAGAAGTAATCGGACGCGTGCTGCTTGATCACGCCCTTGCTGCGGCCCGTCGTGCCCGAGGTGAACATGATGCGGGCGTCATCCACCCACGTGACCTCGACGCCCGGGTCGGTGTCGGGCGCATCGTCGAGCACCGCGAACGGCTCGAATGGCACGGCGGGGTCCGGGCCGTGGGGCGCACCGGACGACCACACGAACACGTGCTCGAGCACCGGCAGTTCACCGGAGACGTGTTCCAGGCGGTCGAGCAGGTCGTCCGAGATCACCAGGAAGCGGGATTCGGGGAGGTTGATGACCCAGGAGAGGAAGTCGCCCCGGTAGGCCAGGTTGATCGGCGACTGCACGCCGCCGGCCCGGAGGATCCCGAACCACAGCGCCACCTGGTCCACGGAGTTCGGCATGAGGGTCGAGACGCATTCGCCCTTGCGCAGCCCCCGGGCAATGAGCGCGTTGGCGATGCGGCTCGCCCGCGCGTCGATCTCGCCGTAGGTCACCCAGGCGCCGTCGCCGAACCGGATGTACGGCCGGTCGGGATGCGCCTCGGCGCGCTCGCGGAGGATGCGCGGGAGGACCCACCCCGTCGTGTCCTCCCGCGTGTACCAGTCACTCCATTCGGAAGCCATGCGGGCAGGCTACCGGGGCGCCCAAATCACTGTGGTACCTTCCCGGACCCGCCAACGACCGGAGGCTTCCCCGTGGGCAAGACCGGCCAGCGCATCGCCGTGACCCTGGCATGCCAGGACTGCAAGAGGCGCAACTACCAGTCGAACAAGAGCAAGCGCAACACGCCTGACCGCGTGTCGCTCTCGAAGTACTGCCGCTGGTGCGGCCGGCACACGGAGCACCGCGAGACGCGGTAGGGAGGTCCCGCCGGCTCGCCGGCGCGGGGAACACAGGGTCGTAGCTCAATTGGTAGAGCACCGGTCTCCAAAACCGGGGGTTGGGGGTTCGAGTCCCTCCGGCCCTGTCCAGCAGAACGCGACAGACTGAGAAGGCCGCCAGCCAGATGGCACGCATCCGCCCGTCAAAGGGCCAGAGCTCGGGCGAACCGGGCCCCGACGAATCCGGCCCCGGCGGGGCCGAGCCGCCGCCCGTGCCCGGCCGGCGGAAGAAGAAGTCATCCGGCGGCCAGCCCAAGGCGCAGCCCCGCCCGCGCCAGCAGGCGAAGAACGAGAAGGCCGGGACGGTCACCAAGTCGGTCCAGGAGGGGCGCAGCCGTCGCTACCTGGGTGAGGTGACGACCGAGCTGAAGAAGGTCACCTGGCCGAACCGGGCACAGCTCTTCCAGGCCACCGCCGTCGTGCTGATATTCGTCGCCGTGGTGGCGATCTACCTCGGGGTCGTCGACGCTCTCATGAGCACCCTCGTCGACGCCATCTTCTAGGAGAAGTATTTGCTGCGCTGGTACGTCATCAACACCTACTCGGGTCACGAGAACAAGGTGCGGGCCAACATCCTCCGCCGCGTGGAGACCCAGCACCGCAAGCGGTCGATCCGCGAGGTCGTCGTGCCCACCGAGCAGGTGGTCGAGACCAACAAGGACGGGCAGAAGGTGCAGACCGAGCGTCGCACGCTGCCCGGCTACGTGCTGGTCAACATGGACATGGGCGATGACGACGCCTGGTCGCTCATCAAGGACACCCCGGGTGTCACCGGCTTCGTCGGGGCCACGAAGAACGATGACCACCGCCCGCCGCCCCTGACGCGCTCGGAGGTCGACCGCCTGCTGCACACGCAGACCGAGAGCCGCCCGAAGGTGCGCGCGGAGTTCACCGTGGGCGAGAGCATCAAGGTCATCTCGGGCCCGTTGTCGGACTTCACCGGCGAGATCGCCGAGATCAACGCCGAGCAGGGCCGCGTGAAGGTGCTCGTGTCCATCTTCGGTCGCGAGACGCCCGCCGAACTGTCATTCGACCAGGTGAAGAAGCTCACGTAGGCACGGGCGCGTGCACCCGGCCGGCGCTACCCGCTGGCCATTCGCGCGCGCAGATGTATGATCCCGGGCCGCTCGAGACGGCCCCCGTCCGGAAGGTCACGCCCGCATGGCGAAGAAGGTCCTGCAGATCATCAAGCTCCACATCCCCGCGGGGGGTGCCTCGCCGGCGCCTCCGGTGGGTCCGGCGCTGGGTGCCGCGAGCATCAACATCATGGACTTCTGCAAGGCGTTCAACGCCGAGACGCAGAACCTCGGCGGGGTCATCACCCCGGTGGAGATCTCGGTGTACGAGGACCGCTCGTTCTCGTTCATCACCAAGACCCCCCCGGCGGCCGTCCTCATCAAGGAGGCCATCAAGCTGCCCAAGGGCTCCCCGGAGTCGCACCGCACCAAGGTGGGCACCATCACGCGTGCCCAACTGCAGCAGATCGCCGAGACCAAGATGCAGGACCTGAACGCGAACGACATCGACGCCGCCATCTCCATGATCGCGGGCACCGCCCGCTCGATGGGCGTCACGGTGGAGGGCTAGGGAATGTCCAGGCACGGCAAGCGCTACGACGACGCCAAGGCGCAGATCAACCCCGAGGGGAACTACGCCCCGCTCGACGCCTTCCGGCTGCTGGTCAGCCAGGAGGTCGCCCGCTTCGACACCACGGTCGAGGCGCACTTCCGCCTGGGCGTGAACGTCCGCCACGCGGAGGAGCAGCTGCGCGGCACCATCGCCCTGCCCCACGGCACCGGACGCGCCGTCACGGTGGCGGTGTTCGCCGAGGGCGAGAAGGCGCGCGAGGCCGAGGAGGCCGGCGCGCAGGTCGTGGGCGGCGAGGACCTGGTGAAGCGTGTCGAGGAGGGCTTCACCGACTTCGACGTGGCCATCGCCACCCCCGACATGATGGGCGCCGTCGGCCGTCTCGGCCGCGTGCTCGGCCCGTCGGGCAAGATGCCCAACCCGAAGACCGGCACGGTCACGTTCGACGTGGGCAAGGCCGTCGCGGACGTCATCGGCGGCAAGGTCGAGTACCGCACCGACCGTGCCGGCATCGTGCACATCGGCCTGGGCAAGAAGTCGTTCACGCCCGAGCAGCTCACCGAGAACTACGCGGCGATCCTGGACGAGATCCTCCGCGCGAAGCCGGCTGCCACGAAGGGCAAGTACATCAAGTCGATCAGCATCGCCCAGACCATGGGCCCCGGCATCGACATCGACCCGCAGTACACCCAGAACCTGCTCGAGGAGGCCACGGCCTAGGGGCGCGGCACCGCACGGCAGACCGACCGAAGATCACGGGGGCGGCCAACCGGTCGCCTTGAACCAGGGGGAAACCCCGACCCGTGTGAGGACGGAGCCACTGGGGGAGCGCCCGGCCATGCGCCGCGCGTCACCTCCTCCCGGCCCGCCCTCGCGCGGCTGGCAGAGGAGGAGGTGAGGAACTGAACAGGGAGCAGAAGGCAGAGGCCATCGCGGCGATCGCGGAGCGCCTCTCCACCACCGACACCGTCATCGCGACGGCGTTTCATGGCCTGAGCGTCCGCGAGGTCGAGGACCTGCGTGGCGCGCTCCGCGAGGCCGACGCCCACTTCCAGGTCGTCAAGAACACCCTCGCGCGTCGTGCATGCGACGAAACCGGTCGCGAGGCCCTGCTCGAGTACCTCGAGGGACAGACCGCTCTGGTCTGGGCGAATGGCGACCCGGCCATGATTGCGAAGGCCCTGAATGGCTTCGCGAAGTCCACGGAGGACCGGCTGAGCATGAAGGGCGGCATCCTCGATGGCGCCCCCATCTCGGCTGACGAGCTCAAGCGGCTCGCCGCCCTCCCGCCCCGCGACGAGCTGCTCGCCCGCCTGGTGGGCGGCGTGGCCAGCCCGCTGCAGGGCACCGCCAATGCGCTGAACAGCCTCATCTCCGGCATGGCCCGCGCCCTCGGCGCGTACCACGCCCAGCGCGCGGCCGAGCCCGGCGCAGCCACGGAGGCCCCGGCCGCCGAGCAGGCACCGGAGGCCGAGGCCAGCACCGATGACACCGCCGAGGCAGCGCCCGACGCGCCCGCCGAGGACACCCCGGAGGCCGTGCAGGAGCCGGCAGCCGACGACAACGCGGACGCCGAGCCGGCTGCCGATGACACCACGGAAGGAGACTGACGATGGCGATGACCACCGAGGAGTGGATCGAGGAGCTCAAGGGCATCTCGGTGCTCGAGCTGAGCGAGCGCATCTCGGCGCTCGAGGAGGCCTTCGGCGTGAGCGCCGCGGCCGCCCCGGTCGCGGTTGCCGCGGCCCCGGCTGCAGGCGGGGGCGAGGGCGGCGGCGACGCCGAGCAGGACTCGTTCACCGTCACGCTCGACGCGGCCGGCGACAAGAAGATCCAGGTGATCAAGGTCGTCCGTGCCGTCACCGGCCTGGGCCTCAAGGAGGCCAAGGACCTCGTCGATGGCGCCCCCGGCACCATCAAGGAGGGCGTGGCGAAGGAGGAGGCCGAGCAGATCAAGTCGCAGGTCGAGGAGGCCGGCGGGTCCGTTTCGCTCTCGTAGCGGCGACCTCATCGTGATGTGCCCGACGGCCCGGGTGGCGATGCGCCACCCGGGCCGTTTGCTTACCTGCACCTCCATGCCAGGCCTCCTCGCGCGCATGGCAGGGGCCGTGCTGCTCGCGGCCGCCTCCTCAGCCCCCGCCCTCGGCGTCGTGTCGCAGGGCGTCTTCCGCATGGGAGCGGATGCATCGTGGGCGCGCGGCATCACGGGCGCGGCAACGCCGGTCGCGGTGCTGGACCAGGGCTTCGGCGGCCTGGCCGAGTCCATCGCCGCCGGCGAGTTGCCGCCGCTCTCGTCGATGGAGACCCGCTCGTTCGACCCGGTCCACGGCCTGGAGGGGCGCGACAACCTCGGCGGGCGCACCCAGCACGGCACTAGGATGGCCGAGATCGTCCACGATGTCGCCCCGGGTGCGCGCCTCGTGCTCGTGAACTATGACGACATCGGCGGCTTCGTCCGTGCCGTCGAGTGGATCGTGGCCAGCGGCATCCCGGTGGTGAGCCACTCGAACAGCATCCTCGGTGGACCGTTCGACGGCAGCGGCGTGCTGGCCCAGGCCGTCAACGGCGCGGCGGCCCGCGGTGTGCTGTGGGTCAATTCATCGGGCAACTTTGGCGAGCGGCACTGGCGGGGCGTGCCCGGGCCTGCGGGTACCGAGATCCCCATCAGCCCGCGACCGGGCGAGACGATGGCGTTCGGGCTGGGCTGGAGCGGCGCAGGCGTCGAAGCGGTCCTCCTGGTCCAGCGCCTGCGTGGGGATGGGTCATGGGCCGAGGTGGCCCGCAGCGACCGCAGCCGTCGCACGCCACCCGTGGCGGTGGACGGAGGCGCGTGGCGCCTGGTGGTGATGCGCACCGCGGGCGCCGAGGTGCCGGTTGACGTGTTCTCGCGCACCGTCGGCTTCGGGGCGGCCGCGACCGCGGATGGCAGCGTGGCGACCCCCGGTGACGCCCTGGGTTCTCTCTCGGTGGGGGCGGTGAGCTGGCGCGGCACGGCGCCCGAGCGCTACTCGTCGCGCGGCCCCACCCAGGATGGTCGCCCCAAGCCTGACCTGGTGGGGCCCACGTACGTCACGTCCAATCGGCTCTTCCCGGGAACCGCGGGCACCTCCGCATCCACGGCGCACGTGGCGGGTGCCGCCGCCCTCATCCGCGACGAGCGGATCGCCACCGGGGCGCGCAGCGACGTGTGGGCCCTGCGCGCGGAGATCCTGCGGCGGGCGAAGCGGCTGGATGACCGCGCGGCGACCGGTGCGGGCATGGCGCGCGTGGACGTGGTGCGCCCGCGTGTGCGGCTCGTCGTGCCGTCCGGGCGACGCCCCGTGGTGAGGGTGCGGGCCACCGATGCCGGTACCATGGCCGCGGTGGAGCTCCGCTTGAACGGCCGTGTCATGCGCACGCGTCCCGGCCCCACCCTCGCGCAGCGCATCTGGTTGCGCGACGGGCGCAACCGCATCGAGGTGCGTGCGCGCGACCTCGCCGGCAACGAGGCGGTCGTGCGCCGCACGGTGACCCGCCGGTGATCGCCCGCGTCGCAGGGCTTGCCGCCGCCTTGGCGCTGGCGGGTGCCGTGCCCGTCCAGGGCACACCCGACGCGGGCCCCGTCACCGTGATCGCCGGCCGGGGCCACGGCGACGCCGTGGCCGCGGCCCTGCGCGCGGCGGCGCTGCCGGTCGTGCGACGGAGCGGCGCGATGATGCAGGTGAATGCACCGGCGGGGCGGATCGCGGCCATCGGTCGCCTGCCCGGGGTGGCAGCGGCGTACCCGGCGCCCGGGGGCGTCCCCGCCACGGATCCCGAGGAGGACCCGGGCGCGAAGGTGACGCCCGTGGCCGGCCCCGTGCTGAGCGAGGGCCTCGAGCGCATCGGCGCCGACGCGCTCCAGTCGCTCGCCCGTGACGGCCGCGGTGTGACCATCGCGGTACTCGACCTGGGCTTCGGGCCCATCTCGCGCATCGTCGGGCTGCAGCGTCGGAAGGAGCTTCCGCCCTCGTCGCGGCTCGAGACGGCCAGCTTCGACCCGGCGTGGGGCTTCGCCGGCCGGAATGCCTACGGCAACCCCACCAATCATGGGGAGCTCGTGGCGCAGACGGTGTACGACTTCGCGCCTGCCGCCCGCTACCTGTTCGTCAACTACCACACCGAGCAGGACTTCCAGGCCGCCGTGGACTGGCTCATCGCGCGTCGCCCGGATGTCGTGGTCCACAGCAACAGCTTCCTCGAGGGGCCGTTCGACGGCACCGGGGCCGCCGCCCAGGCCGTTGACCGCGCCGCGGCGGCGGGAATCGCGTGGGTCAACTCCGCGGGCAACTACGCCGAGCGCCATTGGGAGGGCACCTGGGCGGACGGCGATGGGGACGATGTGCTCGACTGGCCGCGCACCCCCGGGTGGTCGTTCCCCGTCGCGCCCGGGAAGCCCATCACGTTCGCCCTGTCCTGGGACCAGCCCGAGGGCGCCGAGGTGACCGACCTGGACCTCGTGCTGGAGAAGCTGACGCCGGGCGGGTGGGCCGCGGTGGCCGCATCGCGCGACTCCCAGCTGGCGGGCGCACCCCCGGCGGAGCGCCTCACCGGTATCCCGTCGGGCGATGGCGGCCAGTTCCGGGTGCGCGTGGCGCTGGCCGGGGGCCCGCCTCCGCCGGGCACGCTCACCATGTTCTCGCGTGAGATCCCCATGGACGCCCTCGGCGATCCCGGACCGGGCAGCATCCCCACCCCGGGCGATGCCGATGGCGCGATCGCCGTGGGCGCCGTGGAGTGGAAGAGCAATGCCATCAAGGCGTACTCCTCGCGCGGGCCCACCGACGACGGGCGCCTCAAGCCCGACATCACGGCCCCCACGAACACGCGGGTGCAGACGCCCACCGGCCCGCGCTCGGTCGGGGGAACGTCGAACGCCGCCCCGAATGCCGCGGGGGCCATCGCGCTGCTCATCGCGGCCCGCCGCCGGGCCGGCGCGCCACTCGACCTCCCGGCCCTCGGCGACCTGCTCGCCACGCAGGCCCTGGACCTCGGGCTGCCGGGTCCCGACGACGTCTTCGGCGCCGGACGCGTGCGGGTGGACGTGGACCCGCCCGAGATCCGCATGACCGCGCGCCCGCGGCGGTCGGAGACCGCGTTGCCCGTGCGCGTGGGCGCGGAGATCGGCGACGCCTCGCGCGTGGTGGGCTGGAGCGTGGCGGTCGATGGCCGCACCGTTGCGCGCCGGTGGGGCGAGGTGGGCCGTCCCGTCGCCCTCGGGTCGCGTTGGATGGCGGATGGCCTGCACGAGGTCGTGGTGACGGCACGTGACTGGCCGGGGAACGTCTCCACGCGCCGCATGGACGTGTTCGTCGACTCCCGGCCGCCGCGCGTCACGTCGCTGCGCCTCCAGCGGGCATCGGCGGCGGGGACGGGCGCCCGCGTTGCGGCGTCGCGCGGGGCGCGGTTGGCGCTCGTGGCGCGCGATGCCAGCCCGGCGCGGCTGGCGATTACCCTGCGCGCCCCGGACGGCCGGGAGATCCGCCGCGTGGTGCGCTTCCGCGGCACCGTGCGCCGGGACCTCGCACTCGGGTCACTGCCGGCGGGCCGGTATGTCGCGACGGTCGTCGCGCGGGACGCCGCCGGGCACGCGCGCACCACCACGCGGGCGCTTCGCCTGCCCGTCCGCTGACCGAACATCGGGCGCCCGCGCGCGCGATTTCGCAGAATCCCGGTGCACGCGCGCCAGCGCCCCGTTCATCCTTCCCCAACCGAGGTATGCAATGCCGCTCGATCGCGAAACCAAGAGCAAGCTGAGGGACCGGGTGTCCCTCGCCAACAAGTCCAACGTCGAGGAGGTCGTCGCCGAGGTCGAGGCCGCCCGTGCGGGCCTCGCGCCCGACGACAAGGACTACGACCGCCTCGGCGGTTGGCTGGAGGACCTCTCCCACATCGCCGGCGGCAAGGTCATCGGCCGCACGGGTGACCCGGGCGGGCTCCAGGGCTGATTCCGGTGAATCCTCCGGCCGGCCCCGCGCCGGCCGGAGGATTCCTCAGCGCCTCGTGCGCGTGGCCCGTGCCGACAGCAGCCGCTGCAGCCGCCGGGTCTCCGCCAGGGCGTTGACCTGGCGCCGGTCCGCGGCGCTCCAGTGCCCGCGCCGCAGGCGCTCCTCGCGCCCCTCGCGGGCCTCCACCCAGCGCTCGTAGCTCTGGATCAACTGGTTGACCGAATCAGCCAGGGCGATACCGGCGGGCGTCGGCCGGAAGGGGCCGCCATCGAGCGCGAGCCCGTCGCCCGGCACCCACGACAACTCACCCGTGCCGTCATCGGCCACCACGCGCAGCGCGTCCGGCCCCACGCGCACCTGCGTGCCGTGCCACTCGCGCTTGAGCACCCCGGGCTCGACCGCGGGGCGGAACCCGAAGGCGCGGAGTCGGCGCCGCTCCTGCGGCGACGACCACACCTGATGGGTGGCGTCGAGGAGCGGCACGAGGCGCTCGAGGATGGCCTCGCCCGCGGCTGCGGCGTCGGTGCCCTGGGGTTCGCGTTCCACGCGGTGAGTATGGCGACCGTCGCGGCGGAGTGCCGCGACATGGCCATGGCCGGGCGGATGGTGTAAGATCGCCGTTCCGCCGTCGCCGCCCCTCGCGCCTATCGCCCGGCGCGGCGGCGTTCGGTGGACGCGTACGACGTGCCCGCACCGCTGCCCGCTCACATACTCCGCGTCTTCGCGCCCACGGCGCCTGCCGCCGCATGCCCGTTCACCACCGAGCTCACGTCAGGAGGCTCTGCGACTTGAGCACGCCCACCGCCCGCCGCACCCGGGAGAGGGAGTTCTTCCCGATCGCCGGCACCAGGGGAACCAAGGATGACGCGCCGCGCATCCCCGACGTCCCCAACCTGATCGCCATCCAGCGCGCCAGCTTCGACCAGTTCCTCGCCGAGGGGCTGCGCGAGACCGTGGATGACATCTCGCCGATCCAGGACTTCACCGGCACGCTCATGGTGGAGTTCGGCCCCTACACCATCGGGGGCTGGGAGCCCGGCATGCCGTTCGACGAGATCATGCCGAACAACCCCATCAAGGAGTGCCGCGAGAAGGACATGACCTACGCGGCACCGCTGACGATGGAGGTCTCCTTCGTCAACAAGGAGACCGGCGAGATCCGCCGCCAGAAGGTCTTCATGGGCGATCTCCCGCTCATGACCGACTGGGGCACGTTCATCATCAACGGCACCGAGCGCGTCATCGTGACGCAGTTGGTGCGCTCGCCGGGCGCCTACCTGATGGAGCCGAAGGACCGCGAGAAGCAGGTCTTCATCGCGAACCTCATGCCCGCCCGTGGCTCGTGGGTGGAGCTCGAGATCGACAAGAAGGGCGTGGTCAACGTCCGCATCGACCGCAAGCGCAAGCTGCCGGTCACCACCCTGCTCTTCGCCCTGGGGTACACGCGGGACGACGTGCGCAACCTGTTCCCGCATCCGCTCGACAAGAAGCGCGTGAACCCCTTCATCGAGGCCACCCTCGAGAAGGACCCCACCGAGGGCGCCGCCGCATCCGGCAACGCGAAGTCGCTGCAGGAACTGGGCGCGATCGTGGCCGAGATGCAGGAGATCGCGAAGGACATCGACACGGTGCCGGGCGACGACCGGACCCGCATCGAGTCCGAGCTGGAGCGCCTCGAGAAGCGCGTGGACCTGCGGTCGGGCGACCTGATGCAGAACGCCCTGATCGAGGTGTTCAAGAAGCAGCGCCCGGGCGAGCCGCCGACCGAGGTGAACTCGCTGAACCTGGTGCGCGGCCTGTTCTTCGACCCCAAGCGCTATGACCTGACGAAGGTCGGCCGCTACAAGCTGGACGCCCGCCTCTCCGCGGACGGCACCACCGACACCCGCACGCTCGCGAACCCTCGCTTCACCGGGTCGCGCACGGGCATGCGCGATGACCTCGTGGAGCTGATCAAGCGCCTCGTGGACCTGCCGATCCGCTACGGCATCGATGAGGAGTCGAAGGACTTCGCCGCCGACGGCATCCTGCTGCCGCGCGACGAGATGGTGCACGAGCTCGATGAGTACGAGCACTTCGGCAACCGCCGCCTGCGCACCGTGGGCGAGCTCATCCAGGAGGCCTTCCGCATCGGCCTGTACCGGATGGAGCGCGTCGTGCGCGAGCGGATGAGCACCGAGGACCCGGACACCATCACCCCGCAGACCATCATCAACATCCGTCCCGTGGTCGCAGCGCTGAAGGAGTTCTTCGGCTCGTCGCAGCTGTCGCAGTTCATGGACCAGACCAACTCGCTTGCGGGCCTCACCCACCGTCGCCGCCTGTCGGCGCTTGGCGCCGGAGGGCTCACCCGCGAGCGCGCGCCCATCGAGGTGCGCGACGTGCACCCCACCCACTACGGGCGCATGTGCCCCATCGAGACCCCCGAGGGCCCGAACATCGGCCTGATCGGCTCGCTGTCGGCCCACGCAACCGTGAACGAGTTCGGCTTCATCCAGACGCCCTACCGCGTGGTGAAGGGCGGCAAGCTGCAGAAGGACGGCACCGGCGACTGGGAGATCGTCTGGCTCGACGCCACCCAGGAGGAGAACCGGATCATCGCCCAGGCGAGCGCCGAGGTGGACCGCAACGGCAAGCTGCTCGAGGACGAGGTGCTGTGCCGCCGCAACGGCCAGCCCGTGCTGGTCACCGCCAAGGACGTCGAGTACATGGACGTGTCGCCGGACCAGATCGTGTCGGTGGCCACCGCGCTGATCCCGTTCCTCGAGCACAACGACGCCAACCGCGCGCTGATGGGCGCCAACATGCAGCGGCAGGCCGTGCCGCTCATGGTGAGCGAGGCGCCGCTGGTGGGCACCGGCATGGAGCACCGTGCCGCCGTGGACACCGGTGACGTGGTCGTTGCCCGCCGCGCGGGAACGGTGTCCGCGGTCGATGCCACGCGCATCATCGTGGAGGCACGCGGCGGTGAGCACGACTCCTACGAGCTCGAGAAGTTCGTGCGGAGCAACCAGGGCACGATCATCCACCAGAAGCCCATCGTCGGGATGGGCGAGAAGGTGGAGGCAGGCCAGGTGCTGGCCGACGGCTCGTCCACGGACCAGGGCGAGCTGGCGCTGGGCAAGAACATGCTCGTCGCCTTCATGTCCTGGGAGGGCTACAACTTCGAGGACGCGATCATCGTGTCGCAGCGCCTCGTGAAGGACGACGTCCTGTCCTCGATCCACATCGAGGAGTACGAGATCGACGCCCGCACCACGAAGCTGGGCGCCGAGGAGATCACCCGCGACATCCCCAACCGCTCGGAGGAGTCGCTTGCCGACCTCGACGAGCGCGGGGTGGTGCGCATCGGTGCCGAGGTGTCCTCGGGCGACCTCCTGGTGGGCAAGGTCACGCCGAAGGGCGAGACTGAGCTGACCGCGGAGGAGAAGCTGATCCGCGCCATCTTCAAGGAGAAGGCCGGCGAGGTGCGCGACACCTCGCTGAAGGTTCCCCATGGCGAGGGCGGCAAGGTCATCGACGTGAAGACGTTCAACCGCGAGGCCGGCGACGACCTGCCCGCGGGCGTGAACGAACTGGTGCGCGTGTACGTGGCCAAGCGACGCAAGATCGCCGAGGGCGACAAGCTCGCCGGCCGCCACGGCAACAAGGGCGTCATCTCCAAGATCGTTCCCGACGAGGACATGCCGTTCCTCGAGGACGGAACGCCGATCGACATGATCCTGAACCCGCTCGGCGTGCCGAGCCGCATGAACATCGGCCAGATCCTCGAGACCCACCTCGGATGGGCTGCGGCCACCGGGTGGCAGAAGGAGGGCTCCGGTTCCACGCGCCGCACGTTCGTGGCGACGCCGGTGTTCAACGGCGCGAGCCCCGAGGACGTGGACCGCGTGCTGGCCGAGTGGTCCGCTGCGCACGCCGACGAGCCCATTGACCTGCGGGTGCGCCCCGACGAGATCGACGGGCGCAGGGTGAGCGGCAAGTTCCGCCTGTTCAACGGGCGCACGGGCGAGCCGTACGACGGCCGCGTGACCGTGGGCTACATGTACATGCTGAAGCTCCTGCACCTCGTGGACGACAAGATCCATGCGCGCTCCACGGGGCCGTACTCGCTCGTCACCCAGCAGCCGCTGGGCGGCAAGGCGCAGTTCGGCGGGCAGCGGTTCGGCGAGATGGAGGTGTGGGCACTGGAGGCCTACGGCGCCGCCTACACGCTGCAGGAGATGCTCACCATCAAGAGCGACGACACCGTCGGCCGCGTCAAGGCCTACGAGGCGATCGTCAAGGGCGAGAACATCCAGGAGCCCTCGATCCCCGAGAGCTTCAAGGTGCTGCTGAAGGAGATGCAGAGCCTCGCGCTGGACGTCCGCATCGAGGGCGGTGCCGGCGCCGATACCGCCGCACGCGAGGACGATGAGCTCCTGCGCGCGGCCGAGGAGCTGGGCATCGACCTGTCCGGCGCCCCGCTGCCGATCGAGGAGGAGCTCGAGCGGGAGGCCGAGGAGGCCCGGGAGGCCGAGAAGGTGGCGGCCGGAGCGGGTGACGGAGGCGACGACCAGGGCGACGCGGAGGACGGCAAGTGATCGACATCAACAACTTCGATGCCATCAAGATCGGCCTCGCCTCGTCGAAGCAGATCCGGCAGTGGTCCTCGGGCGAAGTGACCAAGCCCGAGACCATCAACTACCGCACGCTCAAGCCCGAGAAGGATGGGCTCTTCTGCGAGAAGATCTTCGGTCCCACCAAGGACTGGGAGTGCTACTGCGGCAAGTACAAGCGCGTCCGGTACAAGGGCATCATCTGCGAGCGCTGCGGCGTCGAGGTGACCCGTGCCAAGGTGCGCCGCGAGCGCATGGGCCACATCGACCTGGCCGCGCCCGTCAGCCACATCTGGTTCTTCAAGGGCGTCCCCAGCCGCATCGGGTACATCCTCGACCTGGCCCCCAAGGAGCTCGAGAAGGTCCTGTACTTCGCGGCCTCCATCGTCACCACGGTGGACACCGAGAAGCGCGATGCCGACCTCGGGACCCTGCAGGAGCAGGTGGACGAGGCCGTGCAGGGCTACGTGCAGGAGCGCGATATCCGTGCCCAGGAGCTGCGCGAGCGCCTGGACCGCCGCGTCAACTGGCTGCGCGAGCGCGAGACCGAGGGCTTCGACGTCGAGGACGAGTTCTGGGTGGAGGACATCGCCACCACGCGCGACCCGGAGAACCCCGACGCGCCGCCGGTGCCGAAGGAGCTCAGCGACGCCGAGTGCAAGTCGATCGAGTCGGAGATGCGCAAGGAGACCGACGCGCTCATCCGCGACGACGAGCGGTACACCGAGGAGTCGGTGGAGCGCATTCAGGAGGCGTGGGCGAAGTTCAAGGAGATCAAGCCCCGCGACGTCATCAACGACGACCAGCTGTTCCGCGAGATGCGGGACCGGTTCGGGTCGCCCTATGGCTTCGGTGAGTACTTCGAGGGCGGCATGGGCGCCTCCGCCATCCGCAAGCTGCTCGAGGACTTCGACCTCGAGGCCGAGGCCGTGACGCTGCGCGAGGTCATCCAGACCTCGCGCGGCCAGCGCCACGCCCGCGCGCTGAAGCGCCTGCGGGTCTGCTCGGCATTCATCCACTCGGACAACCGCCCGGAGTGGATGATCCTGGAGGCCGTCCCGGTGATCCCGCCGGAACTGCGCCCGATGGTGCAGCTGGACGGCGGCCGCTTCGCGACGTCCGACCTGAACGACCTCTACCGCCGCGTCATCAACCGCAACAACCGCCTGAAGCGACTGCTCGACCTCGGCGCCCCCGAGATCATCGTGAACAACGAGAAGCGCATGCTGCAGGAGTCGGTGGATGCGCTGTTCGACAACGGGCGCCGCGGCCGCGCGGTGACGGGCCCGGGCAACCGCCCGCTCAAGTCGCTGTCGGACATGCTCAAGGGCAAGCAGGGCCGCTTCCGCCAGAACCTGCTGGGCAAGCGGGTGGACTACTCGGGGCGCTCGGTCATCGTGGCCGGCCCCGAGCTGCGCCTGTACCAGTGCGGCCTGCCCAAGCTGATGGCGCTCGAGCTGTTCAAGCCGTTCATCATGAGCCGCCTGGTCGAGCGCAAGCAGGTGCAGAACATCAAGGCGGCCAAGAAAATGGTCGACTCGATGATCCCCGAGGTGTGGGACGTGCTCGAGGAGGTCATCGCCGAGCACCCGGTGCTGCTGAACCGCGCGCCGACGCTCCACCGCCTGGGAATCCAGGCATTCGAGCCGGTGCTGGTGGAGGGCAAGGCCATCCAGCTGCACCCGCTGGTGTGCACCGCCTTCAACGCAGACTTCGACGGCGACCAGATGGCCGTGCACCTCCCGCTGTCGGTGGAGGCCCAGTCCGAGGCACGCATCCTCATGCTGTCGGCCAACAACATCCTGTCCCCGGCGCACGGCCGGCCGATCGCCGTGCCCAGCCAGGACATGATCCTCGGCCTCTACTACCTGACCTACTGCCCCACCGTGTACGTGCGCGAGAAGGGCGAGTCGGGCAACGGCCGCGCCATCGAGACCATCGACCTGTGGGACTCCGAGGACCGGACCTACGTGATCCCGAAGGGGCACGAGGCCCGCATCGAGGGCGTCACCGACTGGGTGGCAAACCCCTTCAAGGAGGCGCCGCAGGCGCCGCCGCGCGCATTCCGCGGCGACGACGAGCTGCTCGGCGCGCTCGACCACGGCATCGTGGGGTTGCAGGATCTCGTGGAGATCCGCCAGAACCCGGAGCACGCCGCCGGCCGCCTGGTCACCACCGCGGGCCGTGTGCTGTTCAACCACGAACTGCGGGTGCAGCTGGATGAGCTCCTGGCCCACGTGGCGGAGCCGCACCCCTACCCGTGGCAGAACCGCGTGTTCACCAAGCGCGAGCTCGGGGAGTTCATCGAGGAGCTCGTGGACCTGTACGGCGCCACCACGGTGTCGATGCTGCTCGACACCTTCAAGGCGCTCGGCTTCCGCTACGCGAGCCAGTCGGGCATCACGATCTCCAAGAACGATGTGGTGATCCCGCCCGAGAAGCCCGAGATCCTCGCCAAGTACGACGCCGAGGTGCAGAGGTTCGAGGACTTCTTCGCCGAGGGCCTCATGACGGCCGAGGAGCGGCACGAGCGCGTGGTGAACCTGTGGGATGACGCCACCGACGAGGTTGCCGATGCCATGCAGGAGCACCTGTTCCGCCTGAACCCCATCTTCATGATGGCCAACTCGGGCGCGCGTGGATCGTTCAAGCAGATCCGCCAGCTCGCGGGCATGCGTGGCTGCATGGCCAACCCGAAGGGCGAGATCATCGAGCGCCCGATCAAGAGCAACTTCATGGAGGGGCTCTCGGTTCTCGAGTACTTCATCTCCACCCACGGCGCGCGCAAGGGGCTGGCCGACACCGCCCTGAAGACGGCGGACTCCGGCTACCTGACCCGGCGCCTCGTGGACGTGTCGCAGGACGTCATCGTGCGCGAGCGCGACTGCGGCACGACCGAGGGCATCGAGGCCGCCGTGGTCCGCGATGGGCAGACCAACCCGTCGCTCCTCGGCCGCGTGGTCATCGGGCCGGTGGTGGATGCCTCGACGGGCGAGGTCATCGCCGATCTCCGTGGCGACGCCCCGGATGAGGGCGACGACCAGGCCGTGGACGCCTTCCGTTCGGTCGAGATCGACAGCGCGCTGATGCAGCAGCTGACCGACCTCGGCACGCGCCACCCCACGGCATCGATCACGGTGCGCTCACCGCTCAAGTGCCGCAGCGCCGTGGGCGTGTGCACGCACTGCTACGGGCGCAACCTCGCATCAGGCGAGATGTGCGAGCCCGGCGACGCGGTGGGCATCATCGCCGCGCAGTCGATCGGCGAGCCCGGCACGCAGCTGACCATGCGCACCTTCCACACCGGCGGCGTCGCCGGCGCGGACATCACGCAGGGCCTCCCGCGAATCGTCGAGCTCTTCGAGGCCCGCAAGCCGAAGGCCCTCGCCCACGTGGCGGCGCATGACGGCTGGATCCACATCGACGATGACGAGTCGCGTCCCGGCGGGGCGATCATCTCGCTGGAGTCGCCGGTGAGCATCGAGGTGGGCAGGAAGAAGGAGCCGGTCCGTGCGGCGGTCACCTATCAGGTGCTGAAGCGCACGCAGATCCGCCGCGACCTGGCGGACGGCGCGTGGGTGGAGGCCGGTGACCTGCTGACCGACGGCTCGGCCTTCCCCAGCGACATCCTCGAGGCGCAGGCGGGCATCGACCTGGGTATCACGGGGACCGTGGCCTCGGTCACGGCGGGCCGCGCCGACAAGGGCGCCCGTACCTACAAGGTCGAGGTGAGCGGCGAGGACGGCGTGCAGGTGCGGCACCTGCGGGTGCCGGCCGACCGCCCGGCCCCGCCGCTGCACGAGGGCATGCCGGTGCGCGAGGGCGTGTACGTGACCGGCCCCGGGTGGGGCGCGGGGGACCGCGCCACCAAGACCGAGGCCTACCTCGTGGCGCAGGTGCAGGACGTGTACCGGTCGCAGGGCGTGGAGATCAACGACAAGCACATCGAGGTCATCGTCCGGCAGATGCTCCGTAAGGTGCGCATCGAGGACCCGGGCGACACGCATTTCCTGCCCGGCCAGTTGGTGGACAAGCCCGTGCTCTTCCGCGAGAACCAGCGCGTGCGCCTTGCCGCCGCGGAGAAGCTGCAGCGGAGCCGCAAGAAGGTGAAGCGCACGCCGGAGGAGGTCGAGGAGCTGCTGGACTCGGCCATGGCCCGGTACGTGCCCCTCATCCTCGGCATCACCAAGGCATCGCTGGCCACCGAGTCGTTCCTCTCGGCGGCGTCCTTCCAGGAGACCACGAAGGTACTCACCGACGCCGCGCTTGAGGGCAAGGTGGACCACCTGCGCGGGCTCAAGGAGAACGTGATCATCGGCAAGCTCATCCCTGCGGCGACCGGCCTTCGCCGCTACCGGCAGCTGGAGATCGAGCCGGTCCGCCGGGCACCCGCCCTGCTGGAGTTCGACCTGGACGAGCCGTTCTCGCTCGTGGAGGAGGAGGTCGACGACCTGGTGGGCCTCGTGGACGCCAGCGGGACCTACTCGTTCGAGCCGGAGCCCGAGCCCGCCCCCGAGGCGGCGGAGGACGGCGCCGCCGAGTAACGCCGTGCGCGCCCGCAGGACGCCACCCCGGCCTAGGCCCGGGTGGCGTCCTGCTTCGGCCGCTGCCAGAACCACATCGGAATGCGCCGGTCCTCCGGGTACCGCGCCTCCGCGCGCGATGCCTTCCCCGGCCCGTACAGGCGCCGTGCCCACAGCGAGCTGGGGCGTGCGAGCCGCACCGCACCCACGAAGGCCAGCGGCCAGAAGAGGATGCCGAGGGCCGCGAAGATCCACTTCCCCTTGAGGAAGCACATCACCGCGAAGCCGGCTGACAGCAGGTGCCAGATGCCGAGCACCCAGCTGCCGGTGATGTTGGCGTCGGTCCAGACGTCCGCCCAGAACGGGATGCCGAGGGCGATGAGCCCCAGCACCACCGCCAGCACGATCACGGCATCCACCGACCGTCGACCCTCATCCGACCAGTAGACGTCGCGGAGCGTCAGCCACAGGGCGAACTCATCCAATGTGAGCGCCGCGCCGATGCCGAAGAGCGTCGGCACGATGAGCGCAGCGGGGCCGCCCGGCTGCCAGTCGATGGCGATGCCGATGACGCCGCTGATGAGCAGCAGGAAGATCCCCGGCACCAGGTGGTGGATGTGGGTGCTTCCCACGGACACATCACCGAACGGCCCCTTGCCCGCCTTGATGAGGTGGGTGATGGTGCGCGTGATCAGGAACGTCACGAGGAACGCGATGAGCGTCATCTGGACCGTGCCGATGCCGGTCTGCCGGATGCGCTCCTGGAAGGCGTCCGCCACCGGGAACGCCTCGCCCCACGCGCTGGCCAGGGGGAGGAGGGGAAGGCCCGTCATCGGGCTGAGCCTAGCGGCCTGGCCCCGAGCCCGGGAACCGCACGTGCAGGTGGTCATCATGGTTCGGCCACCTCACCACCACGCCCGCCGGACCACGCAGATCCAGTGAGTGCCCGATCAGGATGAGCGATGCGCCGCGTGCGACCAGCCGGTCCACCACGGCCTGCGTCAGCGCCCGGTCGTAGTTCGACGGGTTCGCGGGGCCACGTGCGCGGTCGCGGCGCGGAAGGCGGATGTCCACGTCCAGGCCATTCTGGTGCGACGCGTGGCCATCGATGCGGCCACCGTCGGGGCGCGAGAGGTCGCCGATGCCGAGGGGCCCGGCGCCCGGGCGCGTGCGCGACCACCACTCGCCGAGGTCGACCATCTCCCGCACCAGGCGGGCGGTGCCCCACCGGGTGGCGAGCCCGCCCGGCTCGCGCTGGGTGCGCGGGTCGTAGGTGTAGTACCCGGCGCCGGATGCGGGCAGCCGCACGCCGTTGCGCAGGCGACCCCCATTGGGCGAGCCACCGGGCTCGCTCTCCCGCCAGTCGATGATGGCCCCACCGTCCTCGCCCGTCACGCGCACGGTGCCGGGCACGAGCACCGGCTCGCGCGGCACGGTCATCGTGACGGGGGTGGCCACCACGCCACCGGCCTCCGGCTCGTCACCGGGCAGGGCGGCGGCCAGGGGCACCGAGCATGCGAGCAGCCCCAGCAGGCCGAGCCACGCGGCGCGTCCGCGCGCGCCGTGGCGTGCCTCGCGGCGGTGCCCGCAGGCGATGCAGGGGCAGGGGGCGTTGAGCAGGCGTCGTGGCATGGGCGCGGCACGCTAGGCCGCACGCGGCGAGGGGTGGGAAATGCCCGTTTCGGGGTTGCGGCGTCGACGCGTGCGAGCGGTCTCCTGCCCCCGGCCGGACTGTCCTACGATCGGGTACGTGATGTCGCGACTCGCCCGCCCGGTGGTGCTGGTGCCCCTCGTCGTGGTGCTCGTGCTGATCGGCGTGGGCGCGTGGTGGTGGACCCGCGCGGGGTCGAGCACGGGCGTGTCGGCCGAGCAGGCATCGCGCGAGTACGGCGGCTCCCCGCCGCGGTCCGTGGCGGGTGCCCCGCAGGGCGGAACGTGGACCTACCGCGCCCGCGGCGATGAGACGGTGGGCCTCGGGCCGATCGAGCTGGATCGCCCGCTGCCGGACGAGGCGCAGGTCGTCGTCCGACCCGCGCCCGGCGGGTACTGGCGCACGCTCGTGCTGAGCGAGGAGCATGTCGAGGCATCGCGGTTCCGCGTGCGCACGCGCGGGGCCTTCCTGGAGGAGCGCATCACCACCGTGACGGTGGCGGGCGTGGGCCGTGACGATCGCCAGGTGCTGGTGCCGGCACCCCTCGCCTGGCCGCGGCGCATTGCGGTGGGGGACGCCTGGCGCGAGCGCTACGTGATGGATGAGGTCCGCGTGGATACCCGCGTGCGGGTGCTGAGGCGGACATCGATCGAGGTTGCCGGTCGGCGGATCCCGGTGCTCCTGGTGGACCGGCGCGGGGTGGTGAGCGGGCCGCTCGAGGGCTTCCGGGACGACCGCATGTGGTGGTCGCCCTCAATGCAGATGCCGGTGCGCTGGGTGCTCAGGACGAAGCTCGAGGGCTTCGCGTCGATCCGCACCGATGCCGACCTGGTGATGAGCGGCGTGGAGCCCGCGGCGTGAGCGGTCCCGTCGCGGGTGACCGCGCCCCGCTGCCGGTGCTGCTGCTGGTGATCGCCGCGGGAGTGCTCGCATTCACCACCGACCAGCCACTGGTGCTCGGCGCGCTGGCCGTGGGCGCACTGGTGCTGTTGCGCCTCGCGCCGGGCAGCCCCGGACGGCTGGTGCTGGTGGGTGCGCTGGCATCCGCCGTGGCCGTGCTGGTGCTGACGCCCCTGGTGACCGACCAGGGGGACCTCGTGCTGTTCAGCGTGCCGGTGCCGCCGCCGCTCAGCGGTGACATCACCGCCGAGGCGCTCGCGGCCGGTGCCGCCGCCGCGGCGCGGGTGCTCGCCACCATCGCCCTGGTTGCCGCGCTCTTCGCATGGGCCGACCCCGATCGCATGCTGGCGGGGTTGTCACGCGTCGCGCCGCGCTCGGCCCTGGTGTCCGCGCTGGCGGCCCGGCTGGTCCCGACCATGCGCCGCGATGCCCGCGCGATCTCCGAGACCGCCCGGCTCCGGGGCGTTGCCCTCACGAGCGGCCCGCGCATCCGCCGTGCCCGCGCCGCGGCACCGCTCGCGCTGCCCCTCGTGGGATCCGCCCTCGAGCGTGGCCTGGACGTGGCCGAGGCGATGGCCGCGCGGGGCTACGGCGAGGGCCCGCGCACACGGCTGCCCGAGCGCCCGGCCGACCCCGGTGAGCGCGCCGCGCTGGTGCTCGGGGTCGTCCTGTCCGTCGTGGTCGCGTGGGCGATCGCGGCCGGCATCACCGGCTTCACCTTCTATCCGGCACTCGGGCCCATCGTGACCCCCGGTGCCGTGGGGCTTGCGGCCACCGCGTTCCTCGCCCTTGCCGTGGCCGGGCTGGCGCTCGCGCGCGGCCGGACCGGTGTTGGCCCGCCCGATTCCCCGTGATACGGTCCCGGACCGCTCGCCCGCGAGGGCGAACCGCTATTCCACGCTCATCACCCGGAAGAGGCTCGTGCCGACGATCAACCAGATGGTCCGAAAGGGCCGCAAGCCCAAGCCGACCAAGAACGCCACGCCCGCGCTGCGCGGCGCGCCGCAGAAGCGCGGGGTCTGCACGAGGGTCTACACCACCACCCCGAAGAAGCCGAACTCGGCGCTGCGCAAGGTGGCGCGCGTGCGGCTGACCAACGGGATGGAGGTCACGAGCTACATCCCCGGCGAGGGCCACAACCTGCAGGAGCACTCCGTCGTGCTGGTTCGTGGTGGCCGCGTGAAGGACCTGCCGGGTGTCCGGTACAAGGTCATTCGCGCCGCCCTCGACACCGCCGGCGTGTCCGACCGCAAGCAGGCGCGTTCCAAGTACGGCGCCAAGACCCCGAAGTAGGCACATGCCCCGCCGCGCAGCAATCACCCGTCGTCCGCTCACCCCGGACCCCGTCTACGACAACGTCGTCGTGACGCAGCTCATCAACAAGGTCCTCCTCGACGGCAAGAAGTCGGTCGCCGAGCGCACCGTGTACGACGCCCTCGAGCGCATCCGCGATCGCACGGGCCGCGACCCGGTGCAGGTGATGGAGGAGGCAATCCGCAACGTCACGCCCGTGCTCGAGGTGAAGAGCCGGCGCGTGGGTGGCGCCACCTACCAGGTGCCGATCGAGGTGCCCGCCCGCCGCGGTCGCACCCTCGCCATCCGGTGGATCGTCCTGTTCTCGCGCCAGCGTCGCGAGAAGCAGATGAGCGAGCGCATCGCGAACGAGCTGCTTGACGCACTCGGCTCGCAGGGCGGCGCGTTCAAGCGCAAGGACGACCTCTACCGCATGGCCCAGGCCAACAAGGCCTTCGCCCACTACCGCTGGTAGCCCCGTTCCCCGCCCGGTCCGGGCGGGTTTTCGGCTTGCATTCAGGAGAGACGCCACGGGCGCAACTGCACCCGTGCCATACCGCGACGGACAGGTGAGATTCAGTGTCTGAGAAGAAGGTCCCGCTCAAGGACACCCGCAACATCGGGATCATGGCCCACATCGATGCGGGCAAGACGACCACGACCGAGCGCATCCTCTACTACACCGGCCGCACGCACCGGATCGGCGAGGTGCACGAGGGCGCCGCCACGATGGACTGGATGGAGCAGGAGCAGGAGCGCGGCATCACCATTACCTCCGCCGCCACCACCTGCTTCTGGCGCGACCACCGCATCAACATCATCGACACCCCCGGCCACGTGGACTTCACCGTCGAGGTGGAGCGCTCCCTGCGCGTGCTCGACGGCGCAGTGGCCGTGTTCGACTCCGTGGCCGGCGTGGAGCCGCAGTCGGAGACCGTGTGGCGCCAGGCAGATCGCTATCGCGTGCCGCGCATCGCCTACGTGAACAAGATGGACCGCATCGGCGCCGACTTCGACGCGGCCGTGCAGACGATGATCGATCGCCTTGGTGCCCGGGCCGTGCCGATCCAGCTGCCCATCGGCGCCGAGGCCGAGTTCGCCGGCATCATCGACCTGGTCGAGATGACCGCCACCACCTACAAGGACGACCTCGGCACCGAGGTCGAGGTCGGCGCGATCCCAGATGACATGGCCACCGATGCCGAGGTCGCCCGCGAGCAGCTGATCGAGGCCCTCGCCGACAGCGATGACGCCCTGGCCGAGGCGTACCTCGAGGGCAACGAGATCACCCCGGACATGATGAAGGCCGCCATCCGCACCGCGGTGCTGGCCATCGACATCACGCCGGTGCTCTGCGGGTCGTCGTTCAAGAACAAGGGCGTGCAGCCCCTGCTCGACGCCATCGTGGACTTCATGCCGTCGCCGCTCGACGTGCCCCCCGCGATGGGCATCGATGACCGCGGCGAGGAGGTGGAGCGTCCGGCCGATCCGGCCGCCCCGTTCTCCGCCCTGGCCTTCAAGGTGATGAGCGACCCGTACGTGGGCCGGCTCACCTTCATGCGCGTCTACTCCGGCTCGATCAGCGCCGGTGCCGGGGCGATCAACGCCACGAAGAACGAGCGCAAGGAGCGGTTCGGCCGCCTGCTGATGATGCACGCGAACCACCGCGAGGAGGTCGACTCGGCCTCGGCCGGTGACATCGTGGCCGCTGTGGGCCTGAAGAGCACCACGACGGGCGACACCCTGTGCGACGCGGGCGACCCGGTGATCCTCGAGGAGATGACCTTCCCCGACCCGGTCATCCGCCTGGCCATCGAGCCGAAGACCAAGGCCGACCAGGAGAAGCTCTCCACCGCGCTGCAGCGCCTGCAGGACGAGGACCCGACCTTCCGGGTGCGCACCGACGAGGAGACCGGCCAGACGGTCATCGCCGGCATGGGCGAGCTGCACCTGGAGATCATCGTCGACCGCCTCATGCGCGAGTTCAGCGTGGATGCGAACGTGGGTGCGCCGCAGGTGGCGTACCGCGAGACCATCCGCAAGCGGGTCGAGAAGATCGAGGGACGCTTCGTCCGCCAGTCCGGTGGTCGCGGCCAGTACGGCCACGTCTACATCTCGGTCGAGCCGAACGAGCCCGGCAAGGGGTACGAGTTCGAGAACAAGACCGTCGGTGGCTCGATTCCCAAGGAGTACATCCCGGCCGTCGACGAGGGCATCAAGGAGGCCCTCGAGGGCGGCGTGGTCGCGGGCTACCCGATGGTGGACGTGAAGGTTGAGCTGATCGACGGCTCGTACCACGACGTGGACTCCAACGAGGGCGCCTTCAAGATCGCCGGCTCCATGGCCATCCGCGAGGCCGCGAAGCGCGCCAGCCCGTGCCTGCTCGAGCCGCTCATGGCCGTGGAGGTCGTGTGCCCCACCGAGTTCATGGGCACGGTGGTGGGCGACCTGAACGGCCGCCGCGGCCGCATCAGCGGCATGGAGGAGAAGGGCACCACCGGCACCATCCAGGCCCAGGTGCCGCTGTCCGAGATGTTCGGCTACGCCACCTCGGTGCGCTCGGCCACGCAGGGCCGCGCCACCTTCACCATGCAGTTCGACCACTACGCCGAGGTCCCGAACTCCATCTCGGAGGAGATCAAGGCCAAGGTGGGCGCCGCGAGCGACTGACGCCCGCTGCGTCATCGTGATGTCCCGGGGGGCCGCACTCGTGCGGCCCCCCGTCTTTCGGGTCCCTACCCGTGCAGCAGGTGGTCCAGGTGTACCGCGGGGTGCTGCGCCTCGCGCCCGGTGAGGTCGCGCACCTGCTGCCGGCAACTCACCCCTGCCGCCACGATCGGCGCGGGTGAGGCGCGCACCTGCGGGGCCAGTCGGTCCTCGCCGATGCGCCGCGATTCCTCCGGGTGCAGGTAGCCGAAGGCGCCCGCCATTCCGCAGCATCCTGCGTCGGTGGCGTGTGCACCCGGGCCCAGGGCCGCCACGGCGGCGGTGTCGCCGTCGGCCCGGGCATGGCAGTGGCGGTGCACGAGGGGCGCCGCACCGACTCCGGGTACCTCGAGGCCGAGGTCCATCACCGCCCGTTCGAACGACACGACGGCATCGGCCACCCAACGTGCCCGGGGGTCATCGGGCAGCAGCCACGGGAGGTCGGATGCCAGCATCGACAGGCAGGAGGGCTCGAGCACCACGATGGGGTGGCCGCCCATGGCCCAGGGCGCGAGGGCATCGAGCACCGCCGCTCCCTGCGCGCGGGCGAGGTCGGGCATTCCCTGCGACAGGGCCGGGCGCCCGCAGCACCCACCGGACAGCACGCGCACGCCCGCCCCGGCGGTGCCCAGCACGCGCACCGCGGCGTCGCCGACCGGGGGATCGAGGAACCGGGTCCAGGTGTCGGCGAACAGGCCCACGGGTGTCCCGGGGGGGAGGTCCCCCTGTGGACGCCATTCCGCCACCGGCACCGGTATCACCCGGCCGAGGCGGCGACCCGCGAGGCGGGCCGTGTGCCGCGCGAGGCGCGGGGACGCCGACCCGGCGCGCATGAGGTCGTGGGCGTGGGCGGCGGCCAGCACCGTGGGGGATGGGCGCTGCTCGGCGTGCCGGTGCACCATGGCCTCCACCTTCAGGCGCGACATGTCCACCCCGGCGGGACACTCGGTGGCGCAGGCCCGGCAGGAGAGGCAGAGATCGAGCGCCTCCGCCAGTCCGGGGTCGGCCAGCCCCAGGTCGAGGTGGCCCTCGATGGCGGCGCGCAGCAGGACCGCCCGGCCGCGCGTGGAGTGCCGCTCGTCGCGCAGGGCCTGGTACGACGGGCACATCACCGCGTCTGCGCGACGGCACTGCCCATTGCCGTTGCAGGCCTCGACAGCGCGCTGCAGCCCACCCGTCGTGGTGAACGCGACGCTGGTCGCGATTTCGTGCAGCGGCGGCGATGCGCCGATCCGCAGGCCCTCATCCAGCGACTCGGGGCGCGCGATGATGCCCGGGTTGAGGATCCCTGCCGGATCCAGCGCGTCCTTCACCGCCTCGAAGCGCCGGATGAGATCGCCCCCATACATGCGCGGCAGCAACTCTCCCCGCAGTCGTCCGTCACCGTGCTCGCCCGACAGCGATCCACCGTGGGCCGCGACGATGTCGGCCATGCCCTCGGCGACGCGCCGCACGCGCGCCACGGCGCCGGGCGCCCGCAGGTCCACCATCGGGCGGATGTGCAGGCAGCCCACCGATGCGTGCCCATACCAGATGGCATCGGCCAGGCCCTCCCCGGCAAGCAGGCGCCGCACCTCGCGCGCGAACGCCGCGAGCCGGTCCGGGGGCACGGCGGGGTCCTCGATGAACGGTATGGGCTTCGCATCGCCCTCGGCACGGAGCGCGCGTGCGATGCCGGTGCGGCGGATGGCCCACACCGCCGCCTGCTGCCCCGGGTCGTCCACCACTGTGGCGCCCGCCAGCATTCGTGCTCGCTCGCGCGCCTCACCGTGCCCGCCCGAGTACTCCACCACCAGCATGGCCGGGGCACGCCCCACGATGCCGAGCAGGGCCCGCTCCGCCGGCTGGCGGTTCGCCGGATCCACGAGGTCCGCATCCATGAGCTCTACGGCCGACGGCCCCGTGGCAAGCAGCCCGGGCACGGCCTCGAGCGCATCGTCCACGGAGCGGAACGGCAGGATCGCCAGCGCCCGCTCCGCCGGCACGCGGACCAGGCGGATGGTGGCGCCGCGGAGGACCGCGAGGGTTCCCTCGCTGCCCGACAGGAAGGCCGGCCAGTCGGGCTCGCCACCGGCAAGGCGATCGAGCGCATACCCGGATACCCGGCGCATGAGCGCCGGGTATCCCTCATCGGTGGCAAGCGCGCGCGCGGCCTCGAGCGCCGCGGGCGCGGGGGCGCCCCTGCGTACCGCCGCGCGCGTGCCATCGGCGAGCACGATGTCGAGCTCGACGAGGTTGTCGGCGGTCATCCCGTGCACGACGGACCGCGCGCCCGCGGAGTTGTTGCCGATCATGCCGCCGAGCGTGGCGCGGCTCGCGGTGGCCACATCGGGGCCGAACATCAGGCCATGCGCTGCCGCCGCGCGGTTCAGGTCGTCCAGCACCGCCCCGGGCCCCACGCGCGCGGTCATGGACGCGGCGTCCACCTCGATGCCGCGCAGGCGCGAGCAGTCCACCACCAGCCCGGTGCCCACCGACTGCCCGGCCAGGCTGGTGCCCGCGCCCCGCATGGTCAGGGGAACCCCGTGACGCGCGCATGCATCCACCGCGAGGTCGAGATCGTCTGCGTGCCCGGCCAGCAACGCCCCCACGGGGACCCGGCGGTAGAGGCTCGCATCCACCGCGTAGAGCTCGCGCGTGGGGCGGTCACCGCGCACCGTGCCGTGCGCCTCGCGCGCGATGTCGAGCAGCACGTGATGGGTCGGATCCACGTCCCCGATCCTATGCCGGGCGCATCACCGAAGTCGCGCTTGCGAGGCGCCGCTCGCATGCTATGTTCCCCCGGCTCGAAAGAGCGAGGGCCTCTTCACGCGCGGCCATCAGGGCCGCGCGTCGCATGTTGAGGCCGTTTCGGAAGCACTGGCGGGTGGCGACACCAATGGTCGCACGCCCGCTCGGACGCGCATGAGGAGCGTGTGATGGCGAAGGAGAAGTTCGACCGTTCAAAGCCCCACGTCAACGTGGGCACCATCGGTCACGTCGACCACGGCAAGACGACCCTCACTGCTGCCATCACCCAGACGCTCGGCAAGAAGTTCGGCGGCGAGATGCGCAGCTTCGATGAGATCGACAACGCCCCGGAGGAGCGCGAGCGCGGCATCACCATCGCCACCTCGCACGTCGAGTACGAGACGGAGGGCCGTCACTACGCCCACGTCGACTGCCCGGGTCACGCTGACTACATCAAGAACATGATCACCGGGGCCGCGCAGATGGACGGCGCGATCCTCGTGGTGTCGGCCGCCGACGGCCCGATGCCGCAGACGCGCGAGCACATCCTGCTGGCGCGCCAGGTGGGCGTGCCGTACATCGTGGTGGCCCTCAACAAGGCCGACATGGTGGACGACGAGGAACTGCTCGAGCTCGTGGAGCTCGAGGTCCGCGAACTGCTGTCGGAGTACGAGTTCCCGGGCGATGACATCCCGATCGTCAAGGTGTCGGCGCTGAACGCGCTGAACGGCGACGCCGCGGCCGAGGAGCAGATCCTCGAGCTGATGCAGGCGGTGGACGACTACGTGCCGCTCCCCGAGCGCGACGTGGACAAGCCGTTCCTGATGCCGGTCGAGGACGTCTTCACGATCACCGGTCGCGGCACGGTCGCCACCGGTCGCGTGGAGCGCGGCATCATCAACGTGAACGACGAGGTCGACATCGTGGGCATGCAGCCCCAGATCGAGAAGACCGTCGTCACCGGCGTCGAGATGTTCCGCAAGCTGCTCGACCAGGGGCAGGCCGGTGACAACATCGGCGCCCTGCTCCGCGGCGTGAAGCGCGAGGACATCCAGCGCGGCCAGGTCCTGGCCAAGCCGGGTTCCATCACCCCGCACACGAAGTTCAAGGCGCAGGTGTACGTGCTCTCCAAGGAGGAGGGCGGTCGCCACACGCCGTTCGTGAACGGGTACCGGCCGCAGTTCTACTTCCGCACCACGGACGTGACCGGCGTCATCCAGCTCCTCGACGGGGCCGAGATGATCATGCCGGGCGACAACGCCGTGCTGGAGGTCGAGCTGATCGTGCCGATCGCCATGGAGGACGGCCTGCGCTTCGCCATCCGCGAGGGCGGCCGCACCGTGGGTGCCGGCGTCGTCGAGCAGATCCTCGAGTAGACGCACCAGTTGGACGGGCCCCGTCGCCCCCATGGGCGGCGGGGCCCTCGCTTTCCCCGGGCAGCACGAGACGAACGAGAAGACCGAACCTTGATCACCCAGAACAAGATCCGCATCAGGCTCAAGGCCTATGACCATGAGCTGATCGACAAGAGCGCGGCATCCATCGTGGAGACCGCGCAGCGGAGCGGCGCGACCATCTCCGGTCCGGTGCCCCTTCCCACGGAGTGCCACCGCTACTGCGTGATCAAGGGCCCGTTCAAGGACAAGGACTCGCGCGAGCACTTCGAGGTGCGCACGCACAAGCGCCTCATCGACATCTTCTCGCCGACCCCCAAGACGGTGGACTCCCTCATGCGCCTGGACCTCCCGGCCGGCGTCGACATCGAGATCAAGGTCTGACCATGGCGGCGATCATCGGACGCAAGGTCGGAATGACCCAGATCTTCGCCGAGGACGGCCAGCGCGTGCCGCTGACCGTCATCGAGGCGGGTCCCTGCCCCGTGGTGCAGGTGAAGACCGAGGAGCGCGACGGCTACGACGCCGTGCAGCTCGGCTTCGGCGCGGCAAAGGCGAAGCACATCAACAAGCCCGAGCAGGGCCACCTGGGCAAGGCGGGCGTACCACTGGTGCGCCACCTGCATGAGTTCTCGGCCGCCGAGCTGGGCGTGGACGACATCGCCGAGGGCGAGGTCGTCACGGTGGACTCGTTCGCCCCCGGCTCGTACGTGAAGGTGACCGGCACCTCGAAGGGCAAGGGCTACGCCGGCACCATCAAGCGGCACAACTTCCAGAGCGGACCCAAGAGCCACGGCTCGCACAACGTCCGCCAGCCCGGCTCCATCGGCGCCGCGGCCTACCCCGCCCGCGTGTTCAAGGGAATCCGGATGAGCGGCCACATGGGCGCCCGCCAGGTGACCCAGCGCGGCCTGCAGGTGGTGGACCGCGACCCGGAGCGCAACATCCTCCTGGTCAAGGGTGCCGTGCCCGGTGCCGTTGGCTCGATCGTGTTCGTGAGGCCCGACTGATGGCGGCTCATCTCCTTTCCCAGACCGGCTCCGCATCCGGCCCCGCCGCGATGGGCGCCGAGCTCGAGGCCCAGGCCATCAAGCCGCACCTGATCCATGAGGTCGTGACGGCGGAGATGGCGTGGCGCCGTGCGGGGACGCACAGCACCAAGACGCGCACCGACGTCCGCGGCGGTGGCAAGAAGCCGTGGCGCCAGAAGGGCACGGGTCGCGCCCGCGCCGGCTCCACCCGCTCGCCCATCTGGACCGGCGGTGGCATCGTGTTCGGGCCCCACCCGCGCAGCTACGGGGGCAAGGTGAACCGCAAGGTGCACCGCCAGGCCTTCCGGTCGGCGCTGAAGGCGCATGTGGAGCGCGGCACCATTGCCGTGATGGAGCCCACCGGCTGGGACGCCCCGTCCACCAAGCGCGCGGCGGAATACCTGTCGCAGGCCCCGGAGGAGCTGTCGGCCCGCCCGCTGCTGGTGGTGGTGACCGAGTCCGCATCGCCTGAGGCGCTGTCGTTCCGCAACCTCCGCGACGTACAGGTGATCGAGGCGCGCGACATCGAGACCGTCGACATCATGGCCGGCCGCTCGGTGCTGGTGGAGCGCGACGTCTGGGACCGCTGGAACGGCGCCGCACCGGTCGCCGGGGGGGATGACGCATGAGCACCAGCAGTGACCTTCGCGGCGATGTCCGCCGCGCCATCGTCAGCCCGGTGGTCTCGGAGAAGAGCTACCAGCTGGTGCAGGCGCACAACCAGTACACCTTCCGCGTGCTCGACGAGGCGCACAAGGTCGAGATCCGCCAGGCGGTCGAGGAGCTCTTCGACGTCACGGTGACCGACGTGCGCATCATCAAGGTGCAGCCGAAGCCGAAGCGCCGCGGCCGCAGCATGGGCACGCGCCCGGGTTGGAAGAAGGCCATCGTCGAGCTCCAGCCCGGCGACACCATCGACATCTTCGAGGGCGCCTGATGGGTATCCGCAAGCACAAGCCGACCTCGCCGGGCCGCCGCTTCGTGGCGAGCTCCGACTTCGCCGAGGTCACCAAGAGCACGCCCGAGAAGTCGCTGCTCGAGCCCATCCACAAGACGGGCGGCCGCAACAACAACGGACGCATCACCACGCGCCACAAGGGCGGTGGGCACAAGCGCCGCTACCGGGTCATCGACTTCAAGCGGACCAAGGACGGCGTGCCCGCCCGCGTTGCCGCGATCGAGTACGACCCCAACCGCACCGCGCGCATCGCGCTGCTCCACTACGCGGATGGCGAGAAGCGCTACATCCTCGCGCCGCAGCGCCTGGAGGTCGGGGACACCGTCATGAGCGGTCCCGGCGCCGACATCCGCCCGGGCAACGCCCTGGCCCTCCGGGACATCCCCACGGGTACGCTCGTCCACAACGTCGAACTGCAGATCGGCCGCGGCGGCCAGATGTGCCGCGCCGCCGGTGCCGGCGCCCAGCTGATGGCGAAGGAGGGCGACTACGCAACCCTGCGCCTGCCCAGCTCGGAGATGCGCATGGTGCACATCGACTGCCGTGCCACGGTGGGCGAGATCGGCAACACGTCGCACGCCAACGAGGTGGGCGGCAAGGCCGGTCGCAGTCGCTGGCGCGGCGTGCGCCCGACCGTCCGCGGCTCCGCCATGAACCCGGTGGACCACCCGCACGGCGGTGGTGAGGGCAAGAGCAACTCGGGTCGCCATCCGGTGACCCCCTGGGGCAAGCCGACCAACGGTCACCGCACGCGTGACCCGAAGAAGGCGAGCCAGAAGCTGATCGTCCGCGGACGCAAGCGCGGCAAGCACACGGAAGGCCGATGAGCCGTAGTCTCAAGAAGGGTCCGTTCGTCGACCCCAAGCTGATGAAGAGGATCGAGGAGATGAACTCCTCGAACGAGAAGCGCATGCTCCGCACCTGGTCGCGTGCGTCCACGATCTTCCCGGAGATGGTGGGCCACACCATCGCGGTGCACGACGGCCGCAAGCACGTGCCCGTCTTCATCTCCGAGAGCATGGTGGGCCACAAGCTGGGCGAGTTCGCCCCCACGCGCACCTACCGTGGCCACGCCGACGACCGACAGACCTCGAGGCGCTGACGTGAGCACCGAGACCACCGCAGAGGCGACTGACGTGGAGGCCACCACCGACGTGGAGTCCCCGGAGACCGGGCAGTCGCCCGAGCCGGCCCGCTCCGACCGGTCGCGCAACCGCGCACCCGCCCGCCCGCAGGCCACGGCCAAGTTCGTGCGCGTGTCGGCCCGGAAGGCCCGCCTGGTGGCGGATCTGATCCGGGGCGCGTCGGTGCCCGAGGCGCAGGCCATCCTGGCCTTCTCCACCCGCGCGGCTGCCGAGCCGGTGCGCAAGGTGCTGGAGTCGGCCATGGCAAATGCCGACCACAACGCGGGCCTCGACGTCCGTGAGCTCCACGTGGTGCGCGCCACGGTGGACGAGGGCCCGACCATGCGGCGCTTCCGCCCGCGTGCCCAGGGTCGCTCGAGCCGCATCAACAAGCGCACCTGCCACATCACGATCGGCCTCGGCCTTCCGGGCGACGAGGCGGAGGGACGTGCCTGATGGGACAGAAGGTCAACCCCACCGGATTCCGCATCGGCGTCCTGCAGGGCTGGAAGAGCAACTGGTACACCGAGCGCGACTACGCCGCGTACCTCGATGAGGACCGCGCCGTGCGCGACCACATCATCGGCAAGCTCAGCCACGCCGGGCTGTCCGACATCCAGATCCGCAAGGACGCCACCAAGCTGACGGTGGACATCTACACCGCCCGCCCCGGCATCGTGATCGGCAAGAGCGGATCCGAGGTGGATGCCCTGCGCCGAGAGCTGAACCAGCTCACCGGCAAGCAGATCCAGATCAACATCAACGAGATCAAGCGCCCGGAGCTCGACGCCACGCTGGTGGCCCAGTCGATCGCCGAGCAGCTGGAGAACCGCGTCTCCTTCCGCCGCGCCATGAAGCGCGCGCTCACCTCGGCCATGCGCTCCGGCGCCCAGGGCGTGAAGGTGCAGTGCGGCGGGCGCCTGGGCGGATCGGAGATGTCGCGCTCCGAGCACTACTCCGATGGCCGCGTGCCGCTCCACACGCTGCGCGCCGACATCGACTACGGCTTCGCCGAGGCCAAGACCACCTTCGGCCGCATCGGCGTGAAGGTGTGGATCAACAAGGGCGAGGTCCTGCCCGAGGGCGTCGTGGATGCCCGTGGGCGCAGCGCCGAGATCGACGCACCCCCGCCGCGGCGCCCGCGCCGCGACGGCCGCGGTGGTGGCGGCGGCGGGCGTGGCCGCGGTGGCCAGGGCCGCGGTGGCCAGGGCGGCCCGCAGGGCCAGGGAGCGAGGTAGCCCATGCTGATGCCGAAGCGCACCAAGTACCGGAAGGCCCACCGTGGGCGCCGCCGGGGCATGTCGAAGGGGAACCAGCAGGTCAACTTCGGCGAGTACGGCCTGAAGTCGCTCGAGAACGGCTGGATCACCAACCGGCAGATCGAGAGCGCGCGTGTGGCCATGACCCGCTACATCAAGCGCCAGGGGAAGGTGTGGATCAACCTCTTCCCGCACCTGCCGGTCACCAAGAAGCCGGCCGAGACCCGCATGGGCTCCGGCAAGGGGTCCCCCGAGTCGTGGGTGTCGGTGGTCAAGCCGGGCATGGTCATGTTCGAGCTGTCCGGCGTGCCCGAGGAGACCGCGCGCGAGGCCATGCGCCTTGCCGCGATGAAGCTTCCCGTGAAGTGCAAGTTCGTGATGCGTGAGGACGCCTAGCCCATGCCGATGCTGAAGGCCAGTGAACTGCGCGAGCTGTCGGATGACGAGCTCGCGGCCAAGCTCGAGGAGTCGCGCGAGGCGCTCTTCAACCTGCGGTTCCAGCTGCCCACGGGCGCGCTGGAGCGCACGAGCGAGATCGGCGTCCGCAAGCGGGAGATCGCCCAGATCCTCACGGTTGCCCGCGAGCGCGAGATCGCCAAGGAGGAGATTGCCGGTGGCTGAGACGCCCCAGGAGAGCGTGGTCCGGCGCAAGGTGCGCCAGGGCGTCGTCACGAGCGATGCGCGCGATCGCACCATCACGGTGCGCGTGGATACCTCGCGCCGTCACCCCATCTACGGCAAGACCGTCCGGTCGTCGTCGAAGCTCCATGCGCATGACGAGAGCAATGAGGCCGGCATCGGCGATGTCGTCCGCGTGGTGGAGTGCCGCCCCCTGTCGAAGCAGAAGCGCTGGCGCCTCGTCGAGATCGTCGAGAAGGCCCGCTAGGAGCGCGCGATGATCCAGAACGAATCACGACTCCGCGTGGCGGACAACACCGGTGCCCGGGAGATCCTGTGCATCCGCGTGCTGGGCGGCAGCAAGCGCCGCTACGCGCACGTGGGTGACACGATCGTGGCCACCGTCAAGCAGGCCACGCCCAACGGCGCCGTCAAGAAGGGCGACGTCGTCAAGGCCGTGGTGGTGCGAACGAAGAAGGCGCACCCGCGTAACGACGGCACGTTCATCGCCTTCGACGAGAACGCCGCCGTCATCATCGACAACGCGCAGAACCCGCGCGGCACCCGCATCTTCGGGCCCGTCGCGCGCGAGCTGCGCGAGAAGCAGTTCATGAAGATCGTCTCGCTTGCGCCGGAGGTGCTGTGATGCCCGCTCGCGTGAAGAAGGGCGATGAGGTGATGTGCATCGCGGGCAAGGACCGGGGCCGTACCGGCACCGTGCTCGAGGTGATGCCCCAGGAGCAGCGCGTCCTGGTCGAGGGCCTGAACATCGTGAAGCGCCACACCAAGGCGCGTCCGCCCGACGATCCGGGCGGCATCATCGAGAAGCCGGCACCCATGCACCTCTCGAACGTCATGCCGATCGACCCGTCGGACAAGAAGCCGTGCCGGGTCCGCATCGAGGAGAAGGACGGGAAGCGCATCCGCGTGTCCGCCCGTACCGGGAAGGCCCTGGATTGAGCACCGACACCGCAATTCCGCCCGCGCGCCTGAAGGCGCGCTACGAGGACGAGGTGCGGCCGAAGCTGCAGGAGCAGTTCGGCTACTCGTCGCCGATGCAGCATCCGCGCATCGAGAAGATCACGCTGAACATGGGCGTGGGCGAGGCCAAGCAGAACTCGAAGACGCTCGACGAGGCGGTGGAGCAGCTGGCGATCATCTCGGGCCAGCGCCCGGCCATCACGCGGGCCCGGAAGTCCATCGCCCAGTTCAAGCTGCGCGAGGACATGCCGATCGGCGCGAAGGTCACCCTGCGCGGCGCGCGCATGTGGGAGTTCCTCGACCGCCTGAACACGGTCGCGCTGCCGCGCATCCGCGACTTCCGGGGCATCAACCCCGACGGGTTCGACGGCCGCGGCAACTACAACCTCGGCCTGCGCGAGCAGACGATCTTCCCCGAGATCGACTACGACAAGGTCGACAAGGTCCGTGGGCTCAACGTGACCATCACGACGTCGGCGACGACGGACGAGGAGGCCCGTGCCATGCTCACGGCCCTCGGGATGCCGTTCCGCGAGGAGGGCTACAGCGCCGAGGAGCGCGCTGCCCGCCGTCGCAAGAAGATGCGCAAGTACGGCGGCCGCGGCCGCAAGCGATAGAGGAAGGTTCACGAACTCGTGGCGAAGACGTCCCTCAAGGTGAAGGCCTCCCGGCCTCCCAAGTACCGCACCCAGGCGTACACCCGGTGTCACCGGTGCGGTCGCTCGCGCGCCGTGTTCCGCAAGTTCGGCCTGTGCCGCATCTGCCTGCGCGACGAGGCCCACGCGGGCCACATCCCCGGCATGACGAAGTCGAGCTGGTAGCCCGATGCTGACCGATCCCATCGCAGACATGCTCACGCGCATCCGCAACGCCAACCTGGCGCTGCACGACACCGTCGAGATGCCCGGCAGCCGCCTGAAGGCCGATATCGCCCGCGTGCTCGAGGAGCAGGGCTACATCGCCGGCTACGAGACGGTGACCGAGGACTCGCGCTCCACCCTGGTCGTCAAGCTCAAGTACGACGAGGACCGCCGTCGCGTCATCACCGGCCTCAGCCGCGTGTCGAAGCCCGGCCGCCGCGTGTACGCGGACAAGGACTCCCTGCCCAAGGTCCTGGGCGGCATGGGAGTCGCCATCATCTCGACCTCGCAGGGTCTCCTCACGGGCCACGATGCCCGCCGCCGCGGAGTTGGCGGCGAGGTCCTGTGCACGGTCTGGTAGAGGGGGAGCGCAGTTGAGTCGAATCGGACGCGCACCCATTCCGGTGCCCGACGGGGTCACCGTGGACATCACGGGCCAGAAGGTGTCGGTGAAGGGCCCGAAGGGCGAGCTCGAGCACATGGTGGTCGAGCCCATCCGCGTGGCCCAGGAGGAGGGCGCCCTCGTGGTGACCCGCCCCACCGACCGGGGCCCGCACCGGGCACTGCACGGGCTGTCCCGCAGCCTCGTCGCCAACATGGTGACCGGCGTCACCGCGGGCTTCGAGAAGCGCCTGGCCCTGGTGGGCGTGGGCTATCGTGCCCAGCTCAAGGGGAAGAACCTCGAGCTGGCGGTGGGCTTCTCGCACCCCGTCACGTTCGAGCCGCCCGAGGGCATCACGTTCGAGGTTCCCGAGCCCACGCAGATCGTGGTGTCGGGCATCGACAAGCAGAAGGTCGGCCAGATTGCGTCGGAGATCCGCCGCGTGCGGCCGCCCGAGCCCTACAAGGGCAAGGGCATCCGCTACGAGGGCGAGGCCGTGCGGCGCAAGGTCGGGAAGAGGGCGTAGGAGACATGGGCAAGATCAGCACCCGCGACGCCCGCGCGCGTCGCCACCGCCGCGTCCGCGGCAAGGTCCACGGCACGGCCGAGCGCCCGCGCCTGTCGGTGTCGCGATCGAACCTGCGCATCTACGCGCAGCTCATCGACGACGACCGCGGCCACACGGTCGCGGCCGCGGGGTCGCACGAGGCGGCGCTCAAGCCGCTTCCCAAGGGCGACGCCGCGGGCGAGGTGGGCAAGCTCATCGCCGAGCGCGGCAAGGCCGCCGGCGTGACCCGCGTGGTCTTCGACCGCGGCGGCTACCTGTACCACGGCCGGGTGAAGGCCCTGGCCGACGGCGCCCGCGAGGGCGGGCTCGAGTTCTAGGACCGGGGAAGAGGACATGGCAGAGCGCAGGCGCGACAGGGTGACGACCGAGGGGCAGGAGCTCTCCGAGCGCGTGGTCCAGGTGAACCGCGTGGCCAAGGTCGTCAAGGGCGGCCGCCGCTTCTCGTTCTCGGCCCTCGTGGTCGTGGGCAATGAGGTGGACGCGGTCGGCGTGGGCCACGGCAAGGCGAATGAGGTCCCGCTGGCCATCCAGAAGGCCGTCGATGACGCCAAGAAGAACATGTTCCGCGTGCCGCGGTACGGCCAGACCATCACCCACGAGGTGATCGGGCGCCATGGCGCGGGCCGCGTGCTGCTGAAGCCGGCGGCCCCCGGTACCGGGGTCATCGCGGGCGGCGGCGTGCGTGCCGTGCTGGAGCTGGCCGGCGTGCGCGACATCCTCAGCAAGTCGCTCGGCACCACCAACCCGGTCAACCTGGTGACCGCGACCGTGAACGGGCTGAAGAGCCTGCGCACGCCGGAAGAGGTCGCCGCGCTGCGCGGCAAGACCGTGGCCGAGGTGCTGGGCACGGGCGGCAACGCCGCGCCCGCCACCGAGGAGGTCACGGCGTGAGCGCCCTCAGGATCACCCAGGTCCGCTCCCAGATCGGGAGCACCGAGCGCCACCGCGGCACCCTGCGTGCCCTTGGCCTCGGTCGAATCGGCAAGACGGCGGTCCACGAGGACTCGCCGGCACTGCAGGGGGCCCTTCGCAAGGTGGCGAACCTCGTGCAGGTGGAGGAGGTCGACAGTGGCAGCTGATGAGCCCCAGGTGACGGGCGCGGGCGTGGATCCCGAGGACGTGCGCCTCGAGAGCCTCGGCCCCAACCCCGGTTCGCGTCACCGCCGCAAGCGCGTGGGCCGCGGTCCCGGGTCCGGCAAGGGCAAGACGTGCGGCCGCGGCACGAAGGGCGCGGGCGCGCGCTCGGGTCCCGGCCCCCGTCCCGGATACCAGGGCGGATCGATCCCCCTCCACATGCAGAAGGGCAAGCTGCGCGGCCCGAACCACAAGAAGTCGATGCCGATCGGTCCCTTCCGCACGTCGTCGGTGCCCGTGAACGTGGGCGCGCTGGCGGATGCCTTCGCAGCGGGTGACGTGGTGGACGTGGAGGCCCTGGCCGCCCGCGGCCTGGTGAAGAACAACTCCAACCGCGACTACCCGGTGAAGCTGCTCGCGGGCGGCGACATCTCCCACGCGCTCACGGTGCGCGTGGATCAGGCGTCGGCGGCGGCGGTGGCCAAGATCGAGGCGGCCGGCGGCCGCGTCGAGCTCGTCGGCACGGAGTAGGACGCCTCAGGCGAGGCCCCGCTGATGCTCCAGGCCATGCTCAACTCGCTCCGCTCGCCGGAGCTGCGGAAGAAGCTGCTGTTCACGGCGGGGATCCTGCTGGTGTTCCGGTTCGGCTCGTACGTACCGGTCCCCGGCGTGCAGCCCGAGCGCCTGGCCGCCGCCCTGGAGAACCAGGGCACCACCAATATCCTGAACTTCCTCAACCTGTTCGCGGGTGGAGCGCTCACGCGCTTCGCCGTGTTCGCGTTGGGGATCATGCCGTACATCACCGCGAGCATCATCCTGCAGCTGCTCACGGTCGTGATCCCGTCGCTCGAGCGCCTCCAGAAGGAGGGCGAGTCGGGCTACGCCAAGATCACCCAGTACACCCGGTACATGACCGTGGGCCTGGCATTCCTCCAGTCCATGGCCTACGTCCTGTACTTCAAGTCGCAGGATGCCCTTCCGGGCGTGGGCTGGTCACGCACGTTCCTGATCGTCATCTCGCTCACGGCGGGTACCACGCTCGTGATGTGGCTGGGCGAGCTGATCACCCAGCACGGCGTGGGCAACGGCATCTCGCTGCTCATCTTCGTGTCCATCGTGTCGGCGCTGCCCGATGCGATCCGCGGCTGGCTCGGGCTGCCGCCGGTCACGGCCGTCGTCATCGGCGTCATCGCCGCCGCCATCGTGGTGGGCGTGGTGTTCGTGAACGAGGGTGTGCGCCGCATTCCCATCCAGTACGCGAAGCGGCAGGTGGGTCGCCGCATGACATCGGGCGGCAGTACCTACATGCCGATCCGCGTGAACATGGCGGGCGTGATCCCTGTGATCTTCGCGGCCTCCATCACGATCCTGCCGCCGACTATCGCCGAGCTCGCGGGCGGTACCGGCTGGGCCCAGGGCGTGGCCGACTTCCTGTCGCCGGGCTCCTGGTGGTTCATCCTGTTCGAGGGCCTGCTGATCGTGCTGTTCACCTACTTCTACACCGCGGTGCAGTTCAACCCGACGGAGCAGGCGGACAACCTGAAGAAGTACGGCGGGTTCATCCCCGGCGTGCGCCCCGGCCGCCCGACGGCCATCTACCTCGATCGCGTGGTGTCGCGCCTGACGCTTCCGGGTGCGATCTACCTCGCCATCATCGCCGAGTTCCCGAACATCGTCTTCCGGTACCTGCCTGAGTCGAACGTGTTCTTCGGGCTCTTCGGCGGCACGTCCATGCTCATCGTCGTCGGGGTCGCCCTGGACACCATGCGCCAGATGGAGGCCCAGCTGATGATGCGCTCCTACGAAGGGTTCCTCCAATAGCGCGCCTCGTTCTGTTCGGACCACCCGGTGCCGGCAAGGGCACCCAGGCGGAGAT
>Ga0181594_10000356_pt1 | contig 40868 bp, 33 predicted proteins | sample 071ome_18_FD_145603 | JGI IMG/M metagenome (GOLD analysis project Ga0181594, IMG submission 145603) | Coastal salt marsh microbial communities from the Groves Creek Marsh, Skidaway Island, Georgia - 071413BT metaG (spades assembly) | ecosystem: Environmental > Aquatic > Marine > Intertidal zone...
GTCGGCCCGGTAAAAAGACGGACACAATATGGCCGCATCGGCAACTTCGCCGCAATGACCGCAGGCGACGCAGGATGAATCGACCGACGCCACGGGATCGTCGCGCAACGGATCGGCGCTCTCCTTGAGTGTCAGCGACGGGCAGCCGGATATACGCATGCAGGCGTGATCGCCGGTGCAAATGTCCTCATCGACGCCGAACTTTTCCTGCACCGTTCGCTTGCCGCCATTGATCGCCTTGCTCACCAGCGGCTTTTCGCGGCGCTGCCGGTTCAGCATGCATTCGCTCGATGCAATGACCACCTTTGGGCCGGGCGCTTTCGTTGTCAGGGCCTCCTTGAGGAGATCGCGCATGGCGTTGACATCATAGGTTCGGTCGATCCGTTTGACCCATTCAACGCCAACACCTTTGACCGCCTGCTCCAACGGATGTTTGGTGGAGCGGAAAGTGTTGGATGCCCGCGACGACAAGATATCCTGCCCGCCGGTCGCCGAAGTATAGAAATTGTCGACCAGCACGATAACGTCATCGCTCTTGTTGAAAACCGCATTGGCTATGCCGCTCGACAGACCGTTGTGCCAAAAGCCGCCGTCACCCATTACGGATATGGCGCGCTTGCCCTTGCCGATATTGAGGCCGGCGGCGGATGCCGCGCCAAGGCCGTAGCCCATGGTGCTGGCGCCGATATTGAATGGCGGCATGGACGAGAACAGGTGGCAGCCGATATCCGCCGATACGTGCCTTTCGCCAAGTTCGTCCTGCGCCAGCCGCATCGCCGAAAAGATCGGCCGTTCTGGACAACCGGTGCAAAAGCCCGGCGGGCGCGGCGGAATACCTGCTGCGAGATTAGCGACGATGTCGCTGTCGGGTGTGGACGGCGCCCCGTGCGATGCCAAAGCGCTCTCGTGGCCCGCCTCGACGACAAACTTGCGAAGCCCGGCAATCAGAACGCCGGCGGTATACTCGCCCGCTTCCGGCAAACATCCCTTACCCATCAGCGGCGTGTCGATGTTCGCCCGCCTCAGGATCGTGTTGACCGCTTGCTCGATATATTCGGGATAGCCCTCCTCCACGACGAGCACGGCGCGCTTGCCGCGGCAAAAATCTTCGATCTCGTCGGGTACCTGCGGATAGGTCACATTCATCGAGTAGAGCGGCACGCGCGTCTCGCCATACACATCCGCCAGGCCGTTCGCGCGCAACGCCGAGATGACGCCATTGTACAGTCCGCCCTGGGTGATGATGCCGATGTCTGAAAGATCGCCGTCAAAGATTTCGTTGAGCTTGTTGTCCTTGATGTACTTGATCGCCGCCGGCAGGCGCTGCTCGATTTTTTCAAATTCGTGGCTGAAGGAGGCGGGCGGCAGCACGATGCGCTCGGTATCGCGGCGCGGATGGTTGCGGGCGTCCTCCAGCGTGAATTCTGGCCGCTGATTATCCTGGGTCACGTAGGATCCGTGCACATGGCAGGCGCGAATGCGCATCTCCAGCATGACGGGCGTGTTGCTGGCCTCGGACATTTCGAACCCGTGGCGAACCGCATCGACGATGCTCTGCGTATTCGGCCGCGGGTCAAGCAACCAGATTTGCGATTTCATGGCGAAAGGATGGGTCCGTTCCTGCATGATGGAGGACCCTTCGCCATAGTCCTCGCCGATAATGATCAGTGCACCGCCGGTAACGCCGCCGGAGGCGAGATTGGCCAGTGCATCAGAGGCGACATTGGTGCCGACTGTCGATTTCCAGGTAACCGCGCCACGCACCGGATAGTGCATCGAAGTGGACAGCATTGCCGCAGCCGCCGCCTCGCTCGCGCTATTCTCGAAATGGACGCCCAACTCGTCGAGGATCGGCTTGGCGTCCGCCAGCACATCCATCAGGTGCGAGATGGGGGCGCCCTGGTAGCCGCCGACATAGCTCACGCCGCATTCCAGCAGCGCTTTGGTTACCGCCAGAATGGCCTCGCCCGTAAATACCTGATTGGAACCAAGCCTGAGGGCTTCGACTTCCTTCTTGAATGAACGTTCGGCCATATATTCTCACTCCGTGCGGCCCGGGACCGGCAAAATTCCCATTAAATTGTCGATCCGGTTATCTATCAAAGAACCGGTGACGAAAGAAACTGCCAGTCTCACAATCCCTTCGGATTCGCGAGAAATTCCTCGATAATTTCTGGCGGCGGCTGAATGAAATCCGATGTGCGGCTGACGGCGATGCCGGTCATATGCTTGAGCTTTACAGCTATTTCCGCCATTTTCACGACGATGGGGATGCCGTTGATGACCGGAGCGCCGCCGACCCGATGATCGTGGATCTGCGAGAACAGCAGCATCGGAATACCGCCGCCGGGGATCAGCACGTCAATGCCGCGCTCAACCAGCGGCTGGCCCTGATCGTCGAACAATTTTCGCACCGCCTCGAGCTTCTCGTCTGAACCAAAGGCATCGAGAATCTGTCCCGGTTCAAACTGCATGGCGTCGACGCCGGTTACGCGCTCGCGCAAACCGTATTTGCCGATTTGATGATGGAACCATGGAATATAGCGCGTGTTGATAGTCACGATGCCGATCTGCTGGCCGAGCTGGCAGGCATACAACATCGACGCTTCACCCATGGCGATGACCGGAATGTCGACGATCGAGCGGGCTTCATACAGGCCTGCATCCTGAAAGTGGCCGATGATAAACGCATCATATCCCTCGCGCTCGGCCTGCACGGCATTGCATATCACCTCCCGGGCGCAACGAAACTCGACAATCGGATGGGCGTAATTGTCGTGTGGCGTGATGCCCTTAATATCAACCTGCGTGCCCGGATCGGAAATGGCATCTAGGTGAACACGCAAATTGTCCCAATAATCTGCGCCGTGCTCGTAGTCGACATAGGATTGGTACCAGAGCTTCATCTCTTGCCCCCGTGAATATTAGTTTTCCGCTGGCGGGCGGGCCAGGCCGGCATTCTGCAGCGAATTCAAGAAAGCTCCCAGGCGCTCGCGCCGGTACGCATCGATATCCATGTTCGCATAATCGAGAAAACCGGATTTGGTGCGCAGGCCAATGCGCCCCTCCTCCATGTTCTTTTTCACTATGTCGGGTGCGGCAAAGCGGTCGTCGTTGAACGCCTTGGTGAAGTAATCGCTGGCGTAATATAGAATGTCACCGCCGCCCCAGTCGATGAACTCCAGCAGTCCGAGCACCGCAAAGCGAAGGCCAAACCCATAGTGGATTGCCTTATCGACATCCGCCGCACTGGCGACGCCTTCCTCTACCAGCCGCGCAGCCTCGTTCATCGCCAATGCCTGTATGCGCGAAACGATAAAACCGGGGGATGCCTTGCACACAACCGGCACCTTGCCCGTGGATTCCAGAAAAGCATTCAGGCGCTGCAACACATCCTCGCGGGTGTGATCGGTCGGGCTGACCTCCACAAGCGGCACCAGGAAAGCAGGATTAAGCCAATGGGCGTTGAGGAAACGCTCGGGAAAGCGGGTCATTTCCGCCAGAAAGGTCGAAAGCATGCTCGAGGTTGTCGATGCGAGAATGGCCTCCGGACCGGCGTGCTCGTCGAACAAGGCAAACGCCTCGCGCTTTGCATCAGCCACTTCCGGGACCCCCTCGAAGACGATATCGGCGCTGTGCAACGATTCGGCGGCTTGCGTGAGCGGCTGGATTACGATGCGTCCCATCATGGCCGGCAGCGCGGTATCGTCAAACCCGCCAAGGCCGATCACCATTTTCAGGCTTGCTTCGACTTCCGCCAGAGCTTCTCGCTTTAGCATCTCGAATTCCGCCGCGCTGCGCTGCTTGGCATCAAGCAGGCGGATTTCGTGCCCGGCCCAGGCCATGAAGTGGGCAATGCCGCGGCCCATGCGGCCGGCGCCAATACAGGCAATAATTTCTTTGGCCATCAGCGGTCCCGCGCTCCAAGCAATATCTGTTTAAATGCCGTCGCGCAGCAATGTTTGCAGCGCGTTCCGGTCCAATCCGGCCAGACCAAGATTTTCCAGCGTACGGCCTGACGCGCGGAAATCCTTGCCATTGATCGCGCTGGCAATGGCCAAAAGTCCTGTCGCCATCGGCGCCCTGACACCTGCCCAATCTGCGACCGATACGAGCAAGGCAAGCCCGACGGCAATATCCTCGCTCATATAGCGATGGGTGGTCAGGTTGAGACTCTCGTGCCAATCACCGGAATCGACCAGTTTCTCATGGGCCAGATTGCCGTACATCCAGTCGCCGGTCGTATAATGGTCGTCAAGCGGGAAGTGCGGCGGCTTGTAGCCAAGCGCTTCACGCACCGCCATTCGCTCGTTGTCGAGCGCAATATGGACCTTGCGGATCGATGGTTGCGTACCCTCGTTATGAATGTCCCATTTGTCGAAATGTTCTATCGGACCGGCGTTCATGATAATCAGCGGCGGATGAATGATCGGACCGGCATTCATCAGCGCGCCGGAAAGGGCGTCCTCGATCGCCAGTATCTCGCCGGGAAAAGCGGCCGCAATCTTCGCGATGGCTGCATCGGTATTGCGGGCGGGCAACACGCCGGTCGGAAGTTTCGTCGCGCGGGTCGTGATGCGCACCGTGTCATCGCTTTGCTTGCGCGTCAGCCATGGCAGGGTGCCGGTCTCGGCAATCGCGATATCGGCTTTCGATCCGGCATCGCGGATACGGCGCATCATGATAAACGACCCAAATGACCCCGGCGGCAGATAGATCGCCTGGCCGTCGGCCAAATGCGGCGCAAGCGCATCGGCGAGGTCCTCCTGGGCAAAGGCTGGCGATGGTGCGACAATAAGCTCGGCTCCGTCCAGGGCCTCGGCCATGGTCTCGACCGGATTGATGGCGACCGCGCGTTCTCCCCTGTGGTCAAGGACATGAATCGTACGGGTGTCCAGCAATGCACCGAAACTGTCGATTTTGCGCCGCCACCAGCGCACTTCATGCCCGGCTTCGGTAAAATCCACCACGGCGGCATAAGAACCATTGCCGCCGCCAAGCACCGTAATCTTCACTTTGCTACTCCTCCCGCCTCGCATCGCCAGTCTTGCACTCTCGCCTGCTATCGGCAAGACTGTGGCTCACTGCAAACCGGGCCGGCTGGCGCGTTTCACCGATAAAACAGCAGGTTGTCCAATGGGTAAATACACCAACAATCCGCAGGCGATCGCCGCGCTAATTCGCAACGGCGAAGTGCACCGTGATCTTTATATCGACGAGGAATTGTTCAACCTCGAAATGAAGCACCTGTTCGCCAATACGTGGATTTACGCCGGCCATGAAAGCCAGGTGCCCAACGAAGGCGATTTCATCACGACGGAGATAGCCCGCCAGCCGCTGATCATGATCCGCCACGGCGATGGTGAAATCTACCTGCTGCACAATCGCTGCATGCACAAGGGCGTAAAAGTCCTAGCCGACCGTTGCGGCAATACCGGCAAGCGGTTGCGCTGTCCCTATCACGCCTGGTCATACAGGACCGATGGCCGGCTGCTCAGCCTGCCGTTCCAGAAAGGGTACGAGGGTACCGGTTTCGAGGACAGCGAAGCCGCCGCCGGGCTGCCGCGGGTCAAAGCAGTGAAGAACTACCGCGGATTCGTGTTCGCCCGGCTGAGCGAACACGGCATCGGCTTTGAGAAATTCTTCGGCGATGCGCTGAGTTCACTCGACAACATGATCGACCGCTCACCGGAAGGCAGGCTCGAGGTCGCCGGTCCGCCGCTGCGCTACATGCACAAGTGCAACTGGAAGATGCTGGTCGAAAACCAGACCGATGCCTGTCATCCGATGGTCGCACATGAAAGTTCAGCCGGAACGGTCGCGCAGATGTGGAAAGAACTGGACATGCCCGAGGACGCGCCCAAGCCAATGGCTGTGGAAGTTGTGGTGCCGTTCACCTCGCCATACGAATTCTACGACAAGATGGGCATCCGTGTCTGGCCCAACGGCCACGGCCACACCGGCGTCCACGGTGGCATACACTCCAACTATTCATCAATCCCCGGCTATTACGAAAAAATGGTGGCAGCCTATGGCGAGAACCGCGCCCAGGCGATTCTCGGCGAAAACCGCCACAACACGGTGTATTTCCCCAATGTCATGTTGAAAGGGCCGATCCAGCTGCTGCGCGTGTTCACGCCCCTCGCAGCGGATCGCACGCAGGTCGATTCCTACATTTACCGGCTCGTCGGCGCGCCGGATATGTTGCTGGCGCGCACCGCCATGTACAACCGGCTGATCAACGCGCCAACTTCCGTTGTCGGCCACGATGATCTGGAAATGTACGAACGCGCCCAGGAGGGCCTGCTCTCCGACGGCGCCGACTGGGTGAATTTCCAGCGCCTCTACCAGCCGGACGAGGGCACCGAGGTGACCGCAGAAGTGCATGGCACGAGTGAACAGCAGATGCGCAACCAGTTTTACGCCTGGAAGAAGTTCATGCTTGCCTCGATGGAAAAGGCAGCAGCATGAGTTTCCCGGCGCGCGAAGACCTGATCGAATTCGTCTACGACGAAGCCCGTTTGCTGGACGATCAGCAGTTCGAGGAATGGCTCGGACTGTGGGCGCCCGATTCCCATTACTGGATGCCGCTGGAATACAAGCAGACCGATCCCGACCTTGTAACGTCCCTGCTCTACGAAGACGAATTCCTGCGCAAGATGCGCGTCCACAGGCTCACAGGCCAGCGTACTTTTTCACAGCAACCGCGAAGCCGTTGCAGTCATGTACTGAACCGTCCGCGAATTGTGACCATGAGTGAGGACCGGCAAGAATTCGTCACGGAAACGCGGTTTCACTATGTTGAAACCCGCCTTGACGACCAGTTTCTACTGGCCGCCACCTCACGCCATGAGCTGGTGCTGATAGACGGTGCGTTAAAGATCAAATTGAAACGCGTCGATCTGCTCAACTGCGATGCATCTTTCGGCAATATTCAGCTGTTCCTTTAGGCCAGCCTATGCACCCAACGCCGCATACCGTTTACGAAGCACTCGCAACGACTGCTGCGCAATGGCCGCAGCGGCCGTTCCTGCAAGTTTTACCGGAAACGGCGGACGTCTACGGTATCGCCGCCGGCGAAATCACATACAGCGCAATGCTGTCGCAGGCAGACCGGCTGAAAGATCTCTACGCGGAAGCCGGCTATCGCGCCGGACAGCGCGTGCTTCTGCTGGTGGAAAACCGGCCGGCGTTTTTCGCTCACTGGTTCGCCCTGAATGCGCTGGGACTTTGGGTCGTGCCGGTCAATCCCGACCTGCAATCGGCAGAACTCGCCTATATGGCCGGACATGCCGAACCGGTTTTGGCGATTGCCATCGAAAACCGGATCGGCGACCTGGAGCGGGCCGGCCGCGAGGCAGGGGTTCGGTTCCCCGTAATCAGGCCGGACGACGAGCCGCCACAATCACATGCGGCGGGCGATATGGACCCTGCCGTAAAAGGCCTGCAATCCCCCGCCGCGATGCTGTACACATCGGGCACGACCGGCGCCCCGAAAGGCTGCGTGCTTTCCAACCGTTATTATCTGAAACTCGGCGAATGGTACCGTGGCATGGGCGGCGCCTGCCCGATCGGAACCGACGGCGAACGCATGATTACGCCGCTGCCTTTATTCCACATGAACGCGATGGCGGCATCCGCCATGGCGATGATCCATGTCGGGGGCTGCCTGATCGTACTCGACCGGTTCCATCCGCGTAGCTGGTGGAACAGCGTGCGCGAAAGCAAGGCGACGTGTCTGCACTATCTAGGGGTCATGCCGTCGATCCTGATGAAAGCCGATCCGGACCCGCGCGACCGCGACCATCAATGCCGGTTCGGCTTCGGCGCCGGTGTCGATCCAAAACTGCATGCGCCATTCGAGGAACGCTTTGGTTTTCCGCTCATCGAAGGCTGGGCGATGACCGAGACCGGGGCCGGCGCTACGCTGACCAACAATGTCGAACCGCGCAAGGTCGGCGTCTCCTGCCTCGGAAAGGCCGAAGACGATCTGGCGACCCGGATTATCCGCGATGATGGCGGCGATTGCGATGCGGATGAGCCGGGCGAATTGCTGGTGCGGCAGACGGGCGAGGACCCGCGCGACGGCTTTTTCAGCGAGTATTTCAAGGATCCCGGGGCGACGGCGGAGGCATGGGGCGGCGGCTGGTTTCACACCGGCGACATCGTGCGGCGCGACGGCGAAGGCAATTTCTACTTTGTCGACCGCAAGAAAAACGTCATCCGCCGCAGCGGCGAAAACATTGCTGCGGTGGAAGTCGAATCGGTGCTGATGCAGCATCCGGACATCAAGGCAGCCGGCGTTGCCGCCGTCGCTGACACCCTGCGCGGTGATGAAGTCTTTGCCTGCCTCGTGGTTGACGGCGATCGAAATGAAGAACGCGCGCGCGCCATCGCACAATGGGCGCTGGGGCGCATGGCCTATTACAAGGTCCCGGGCTACATCGCATTCGTCGACGGTTTGCCACTTACCGGAACGCAGAAGATACAGCGCGGCGAACTGAAAACGCTTGCCGCAAACCTGGTTGACGATGCGGCGACGATAAACACCTGCAACATGAAAAAGCGGCAGGTCGCGTGATGGCCGCGCCCAGGAACCGCATGGGTTACGCGGGTGTGGTCGCGGTTGCGCCGGCGAGTGTCCCGTATCAACGATTTTCGATTGAAACGGCGCATTGGTGGATTGCCCGTGCATTGCGCGAAACCCTGCAACGGGCAGGCCTTGCACCGGGCGATGTGGACGGCTTTTCGGTTTCCAGCTTCACCCTGTTCCCCGATACGGCTGTCGGGCTGACCCAGCACCTGGGTCTGACGCCGCGCTGGCTTGATCACATCCCGATGGGCGGGGCGAGCGGCGTCGCCGCGCTGCGCCGCGCCGCCCGCGCCGTGCAATGCGGCGATGCAAATGTCGTTGCATGCGTGTCCGGCGACACGAACCATGTCGACAGTTTCCGCCGCATGCTTTCGAGCTTCAGCCGCTTCGCCCAGGACGCATCCTATCCCTATGGTTCGGGCGGGCCGAATGCCTCTTTCGCATTGCTGACGGACTATTACATGCGTGCATTCGGTGCGACCCGGGAAGATTTCGGCCGGATTTGCGTTGCCCAGCGCGCCAACGCCTTGTGCAATCCGCATGCGGTGATGAAATCACCCCTGACGCTCGACCAATACATGAATGCGCGGGTGATTTCAGACCCCATCCATTTGTTCGATTGCGTCATGCCGGTCGCCGGAGCGGAGGCCTTCCTGGTCATGCGCGAGGAGGACGCCAGGGCGGCCGGACTGAAATGCGCCAAAATCCTGTCGACCATAGAGCGCCACAATGCGTTTCCCGACGACCCGATCCAGATGCGCGGCGGCTGGGAAATGGACCTTGATGAATTGTACTCCATGGCCGGTTGTACAGCGGACGATATCGACCTGTTACAAACCTACGACGACTACCCGGTCATCGTCATGATGCAAATGGAGGACCTGGGTTTCTGCAAGAAGGGCGAAGGCAAGGAATTTGTTCGCGCCAGGAACCTGACCATCGGCGGCGATTTCCCGCACAACGTCTCGGGCGGGCAATTGTCGGCGGGACAGGCCGGCGCTGCCGGGGGCTTCATCGGGCTGGTGGAAGCGATCCGCCAGGTTACAGGCGATGCCGGACCAACGCAGGTGGCGAACGCGCGCCAGGCGCTGGTTTCCGGCTTTGGCATGATCAACTACGATCGCGGCGTTTGCACCAGCGCCGCGATCATCGCCGGGGACGGACAGCCATGACGACACCGATCGTCCCGCCACCGAAGAAAAACCCGCAAAAGCGGACGCGGGTTCCAACGCGCCCGTCGCATTTTCGCAGCCGCGCCGCGCTTGGCCTGGCCGCAGCAGCAGCCGAAGGCCGTTTCATGCTGCAAACCTGCGCAGAGTGCGGGACGGTACAATATCCGCCGCGCGATGCATGCACGAAGTGCCTGTCCACCGATCTTCCATGGAAAGACATTGCGGCGACCGGCAAGATCATCGCCGGCACAACGGTCCACACCAGCACGAACGTTTATTTTCGCGAGCGCATGCCGTGGCGGATCGGAACCATACGTCTCGATGCGGGCGTATCGGTCATGTGCCATGTGCATGGCGATGTGCAGACCGGCGACAACGCGAAACTGATCAACCGGCTCGACAAGTCCGGACAAGCGGTACTGCTGGCGGTTCCGGCTGGCGGCGCTCCCAATATGGAGGACGATCCGCAAATGCGCGAACTCACCTGCGATCCCAAGTTCCGCCGTGTTCTGATCGCCGACGCACGCGCGCCGAACGCGCTGGCGCTGGCGAAGGCCTTCGCGGCGGCGCAAGCCTCGATCATCTTCATGGGCGAGCCGGAAGGCTGGCGTCCCTACCCTGCCCGCAAGGAAATCGCCAAGGTCAAAGGCGTGGAAATCCTGCCGCTGGATGTCACCGACACTGCTTCGGTGCTGGAACTGGTCGGCGAGATCGGTGGCAAGACCGACATCCTGGTCAACAATGCGCGCTACGTGCGGCCCGGCGGCATTATCGGCCGGACCGATGTCAATCTCGCCAAGGACGAAATGGAGGTGAATTATTTCGGCCTGATGCGGCTGGCGCAGGGTTTCGGCCCCGGCATGCGAGCCCGCGGGGCTGATGGCCAGAACAGCGCAACGGCCTGGGTGAACATTTTGTCTGCCCATGCCTGGTCCAACATGCCAGACTACGGCGCATTCTCGGCTTCGAACGCTGCGGCGCTGTCTTTGTCGCAATGTCTGCGAGCAGAATTGTCGGCAGGCGGCGTGCGCGTGATGAACGTATTCACCGGACCGACCGAAGACGAGTGGCACCAGCCGCTACCACCGCCGAAGGTTGCGCCGGAAGCCATTGCGCGTGCCGTGATCGCCGGATTGAAAGACGGGCTCGAAGACGTGTTCGTTGGTGACGTTGCCAAGGACCTGATCGAACGCTGGCGCGCGGGACCGAAGATACTGGAGCGGGAAATGATCGAATCCCTGGGGCAAAGCTCATGAGCGCGGTTGAGAACGATGCAGCAGCAGCGCTCGGCCAGTTCGCATTGGCGCTGGCGGGCGGCGATATTGAGGTCGTCGATCTGACCCATACGCTCGATCCGGATTTCCCGGTCATTATCCTGCCGCCGGAATTTGGCCAATGCGCCCGGTTCCGCATCGAGGAAATCTCTGCCTACGATCACCGCGGGCCGGGATGGAAGTGGAATAATTTTACCTGTTGCGAACATACCGGAACGCATTTTGACGCGCCGGTTCACTGGGTGTCGGGCCGAGACCTGCCGAACAACAGCGTCGACACGATCCCGCCTGAGAAATTCATCGGGCCCGTCTGCGTGATCGATTGCTCGGAAGGGTCGAAGTCGAACGACGATTTCGAGCTGACGCCGGATATCATCGAGGCCTGGGAGGCCGAGCACGGGCTGATACCGGCAGACAGCTGGGTTCTGATGCGCACGGACTGGTCGAAACGCAGCGGCGCGGCCTATCTCAACATGAGAGAGGATGGCCAGCACTCGCCCGGGCCGACACCGGCGGCGGTGCGCATGCTGGTCAACGACCGTCACGTGCGCGGCTTCGGCACCGAAACAATCGGTACCGATTCCGGCCAGGCAGAACATTACACGCCGCCGCTGCCGGCGCATTATTACCTGCATGGAGCCGGGCGTTACGGCCTGCAATGCCTGAAGAACCTCGACCTGCTGCCGCCAACCGGCGCCATGTTGATTTGCGCGCCGCTGAAAATCAAACAGGGTACCGGCAGTCCGCTGCGCGTGCTGGCGCTTGTTCAAAAGGATGCCTCCATTGTCTGACACCTACACAGCAGTCGTTACCGGCGGCGCCAAAGGCATCGGCGCAGAAGTCGCGCGGCGCATGCTGGATAACGGGTATTCGGTCATCACCATCGATATCGAGCCATCGCAAATCGAGCATGAGAAGCTGACCGCGATCACAACCGACCTGATGGACAACACGGCCGTGGAAGAGACTGCCCGATCGATCACTGCGCAGCATCAGGTCACCCACCTGATACACAATGCGGGACTGATCTGGCCCAACCTGATCGAGGAAGCGCAGGCAGAAGACATAACCGGGCTCGCGCAATTGCATCTTGGATCAGCGTTGACCCTTGCCAAAGCGTTTCTTCCGGCCATGAAGCTGGGCAAGTTCGGACGGATCATTTTCAACGGTTCACGGGCAATGCTCGGCGTAAAGACCCGTACGGCCTATAGCGCGACGAAGGCCGGAATAGCGGGCATGGCGCGCACCTGGGCGCTGGAGCTGGCGCCGCACCAGATTACCGTCAATGTCATAGCACCAGGCCCGGTCCTGACCGACAATTTCTGGGGTATCGTTCCAAAAGAGGGAGAATTGCAGGACAGGATTGCAGAAAGCATTCCGGTCGGGCGCGTCGGTACGGTCGACGACATAGCCAATGCCTTCATGTTTTTTGCCGATGAAAAAAGCAGTTTCATCACCGGCCAGACGCTGTTCGTCTGCGGCGGCGCGAGTATCGGGCTGACCGCAATTTAAGGTGGTAAAGTGACGCGCCGGGGCACGCCGGCTTTCCTTAAAGGAAGAAAAACGGTATCGGCACGTGTGCGGTCCGGCACGGCGGGCTGCGCTCAGGCAGGTTAGTCGATCGCATTATGCGGCGAGACCGGCCGCTGGTTTGCCGAAAGAAATTCCGTGACAATTGCAGTGCAGGACATGAGCGACTTCGACTGGGCCCAGGCCGGCGATCTTGAGCGTGCGGCGCTATTGCCGCCGCCGGAAATCGGTTTCACGATCAAAAGCCAGTACCGGTTTTCTGCGGCCGACATATCCACGGTTGCGTCCATGATCGGCGACATGAATCCGACCCATCACGATGCAGCGGCGGCGGCGGCGGCCGGATTTACTTTCGGCCGTGTCATTGCGACTGGCGGGCATTCGGTTTCCGTGATGATGGGCGCTCTATCAACCGGCATGGACAAGAACTGGGCAAATATCGGGCTTGGCTTTTCGTCCAAGTTTCGCCGCGCGCTGTTCGCAGGCGAAACCTGCGAGGTAACCTGGACCATGGTTTCGCGCAAGCACGTGGCGAAACTGAAAGGCCTGGTCGTAGCTTTTGAAGGCACGCTGAAGAATTCCGAAGCTGAAGTCGCCCTGCAGGCGACATGCGACGTTTTGATCCCCGATGGCGCTTATTTAAAATAACCCGCAAGATTACAAGCCGATGATCGGCGCCGCTCAAGAATGTCGACGATTTGTAAAGCATGCGCGTTTACCGAGAATGCGCCGCAGGTGCGAGATTCGTTGCAACACCATATTATGTTCACAAATGCCGGGTAATGTCAGCGTCATGTTTCCCGATCTACAAGCGTAGAGCGTGGAAGGCGCCGGCGATATCAGCAACGTCACGGCGCGACCAAGAGCGTTGTGAGGCGTTATGAGTTTGAGAATTTCGATTCCACTCGGACATGGCACATTGAAAATCAAATCCCATGACATGTTGCGCTCGGACGAACGCAAACGGCGCGTTCCGGTCAAGCGGATTGGCCGCACCTACCTGATCTGGCGCAGCAAGAGTAAACCGAATGATGTGGGCGCCCACTCAGCCGGTGGCGGGCCGCGTGGCCCCGATAAATCCGCCCCACCGCATGGCCGGTAGCCGGCAGCGCCGCACCTGTCGTCGGGCCCAATGATCAAAGTCCGGCTGCTTCCGCGCCGCCTCGGGGAGATGGCTGCCGGTTTTCAAGGATACGGTTCGACCCAGCTGTTGACACGCCCGATATTCTGACGTCATTTCCGCCCGGTCTGGATGCCCATAACAGCCAAATCGCGCGTCCCCGGGAGGAAAACCATGAGCAACGAACCGTTCAACCAACGCAACGATACCGGCCGGGAAGAACCGCAGGGTCCGCTCGCCAGCAATGCGGGCTTTGGAAGCGACGTCGTTGCCGAAACGCTGAGCCAACTCGACCTGCCGTATATTGCCCTCAACCCGGGCGCGAGCTATCGCGGCCTGCACGATTCCATTGTCAATTACCTGGGCAATCGCAACCCGGAAATGCTGCTTTGCCTGCACGAAGAACACGCCATCCATATTGCGCAGGGCTATGCCAAGGTGACCGGCAAGCCGATGGCTGCTGCAGTCCATTCCAATGTCGGGCTGATGCATGCGACCATGGCGATATTCAACGCCTGGTGCGACCGCATGCCGATGGTCGTGATGGGCGCGACCGGGCCGGTTGACGCCAACCTGCGCCGCCCCTGGATCGACTGGATCCATACCTCGCGCGACCAGGCATCGATGATCCGCCAATATGTCAAATTCGACGACCTGCCAGGATCGCCGGCAGCGGCGCGCGAAGCTCTAACCCGCGCGACATGGATCGCCGATACGGCGCCCAAGGGGCCTGTTTACATCAATCTGGACGTAACCTTGCAGGAAAAGCCGCTGGACGGCGAATTGCCCCCGTTCGACGTCAACCGGTTCCGGCCTGCGGTCGATCTTGGCCCGTCGGGCCAGGATGTAGACAAGATCGCCACGCTGGCACGCAATGCGAAGAAGCCGTTGCTGATCTACGGCCGTTTTTCCCGCTCCGATCAAGGCTGGGCAGAACGCGTTGCCCTGGCTGAAAAGCTTGGCGCGGGCGTTCTGACCGATCTCAAAACGGGAGGAAGTTTTCCGACCGAACATCCCCTGCACATCGTCGCCCCCGGCATGGGACCGACGGAGGCTGCGAAGACGGCAATGGAAAACGCCGATCTCATTCTCGCCTTCGACGTTGTCGATCTTGGCGGGCTATTCAAGACCAATTTTGGCGATACCGCGCCGTCGGCCAAAATCGTTCACGTGTCGATGGATCACCGGATCCACAACGGCTGGACCATGGACCATCAGGGCCTGCCGCCGGTCGATGCCTTCGTGTCGGCGGATACCGACCTGACGGTATCGGCGCTGGTCGCCGCACTGGCGGACCTTGACGCCAAGGTCCCGCCCGCCCGGGAACGGGAAAAACTCGCCCTGCGCGACGGGAAAGAACGGCCGCTGGTGCGCGATCTGGCGCTGGCGCTGCGCAAGGCGCTGGGCGACCGCGACACCTGCCTGTTGTCAACGACAATCGCCTGGAGCGAAGACTGGTGGCCGGTTCGCCATCCGCTCGATTATTGCGGCGGCGCTGGCGGCGGCGGACTGGCGGCTGGGCCCGGCATCTCGGTCGGCGGTGCACTGGCGCTGAAGAACAGCGATCGCATGGCGGTCGGCGTCGTCGGCGACGGCGACTTCCTGATGGGCGCCACCTCGGTTTGGACAGCCGTGCGTTACAAGCTGCCGCTACTGCTGGTCATCTCCAACAATTCATCTTTCTACAATGACGAATTGCACCAGGAGCGCGTCGCCATCGCGCGGGAACGCCCGGTCGAGAACAAGTGGATCGGCCAGAAGATGATCGAACCGGATGTCGACATTGCCAAGATTGCTGAAGGCCAGGGCGCGACCGGGTTCGGTCCGGTCCATTCAATCGGCGAACTCGACGGGGTTTTCGCCAAGGCGATAGCCGTAGTCGAAGCCGGTGGCGTCGCCGTGGTCGATGTACGGGTAGTGCCGGGCTACGCCTGACCCGACATCAGCCGCCATCGAGCGGCACGTAAATTGAAACAAGGATGGCGCGATAACGCGCTGTCCAGTTGTGGCACAACCCATGGACGGAATCGTATTCGAGGAATACCGTCCGTGTACAATGCTTTGAAAAATATGGCTTTTGCCGACCGCATATTACGGCGGCCACCGTTTCTGTACAGCCGGGAAAGGCGCAGAATTGCCCAACCGGCAGAGACGTTCGAGCGGCAAAAAGCCAATCAAATCCATCGTTTGAACATTATTTTGGCGCGTGCGCGCCGGCTTCGCGGCTATGCCGGGATGCCGGTGGAAGACGAGCTGCAAAATTGGCCCATTTTGACAAAACAGGCCATCCTGGGACACGAGCACGAATTCGCGGAACATACGTTCTATCCCGCCCCGCATGCCGAAACCGGAGGCACGACCGGTCAGCCGCTTCGCGTAAAGCGAACCATCGAAGGAATTGCTTGCGAACAGGCACTCGTTGATCATCTCGCCGCGCTTGTCGGCGTCCATGTCCGCACAGCCCGTGCGGCCATGTTGAAAAACGACAATGTTAAAATATCCAGTATCGAAGATGGCCGATACTGGTTTGATGTCGGACAGAGGAAAAAAATATATTCCTCTTCACACATCGATGCCCATTCTGCGCAAGCCTACCGTCGCTCATTGCTCGACTACGCGCCGGATATCCTGTTTTGCTACCCGTCTTCTGCCGACACGCTGGCGAAATATCTTGGCAATTATAGCGGAGTGCGCATCCCGCTGGTCTTTTCCTCATCGGAAGTGCTGCACGCCGACGCGCGGAAGCGGATTGCCGCAGCCTTCCAATCCAACATTATCGACTTTTACGGCCACGCAGAACGGCTCGTTGCAGCCTATAGCATCAATGGAAGCGGCTACCGTTTCATTCCCTATTATGGCTACGTGGAACTTGTTCCGGAGGGAGAGGGCCTGGCGCGGATTGTCGAAACCAGCTTGCGGCCCGGCGGCCAGATTTTCGTTCGCTACGACACCGGCGATCTGGCGCGGGTTCCAACCCAGGACCCGGAGATCCTGGAACAAATTGGCCTCGGCCTGATCGCGTTTGACGGCATCGTGGGCCGTGATTGCGAATACATTGATCTGCCCGGCGGGCGGCGCATGTTCATGCCCAACCATATCGCGCGCGGCGTCCAGGGCGCCAACAGCATACAATTCCAGTTCGACGGCGAGAGCACGGTCGACATCTACATTGTGCCAGGCGAGGCATTCAGTGCGTCCACGGTCGAACAAATTCAGGACAATTTCCACTGTAAGTTCCCGAGCCACATCAGCCCACGCATATGGACAATTGCCTCGCCATTGCGTGAACCAAACGGCAAGGCGCCGGTCCTGCTTCGAAATCCCGAAATTCCTGAAAAACGTTCGCGCATTGGGCTTTCGCCACAGGCGACCACAGATTGGCAACCAGCGGTCGGTACCGATCCATGTGCCATTGCAAGCGTTGCATCCATTGATCCGGTCAAAGCGGCCTGATTGACAGAATTCATCTCGCGCGCAAAACTTCCCGGTGTAATCCCGATAGCGGGAAGGCGTGGGAGGATTGCTCATGCAGGAGGCCAATGCTGCAGGGGCTGCAGCGGACGAACAGCGTCCGGTGCGCCCGAATATCAAGCCCAACTTCATTTCCCATGGCACGCTTGCGTCGCGCGATCTTGATCGCACGCGCAGATTTTACGAGGACATTCTCAACCTCGACGTGATCCGCACCAGCCCGAATTCGCTGATGGTGCGGCTCGGCGGTGACCATGTGTACGCGGTGGTCAAGAGCCGGGGCGAAGAAAGCGAAATGCCGCGCCTCAACCACAACGGGCTCGACGTGACGGCGGACGAAGACGTCGACGAAGCCTATCGCACAATCGTCGCGCTGAAAGACGAATGGGATCTCGGCCGCATCACCCGGCCGGTGCCGCAGCATGGCACCTACAGTTTCATGTTCTGGGACTTCGACTGCAATTGCTGGGAAATCCTGTCCAACCCGAAGGGCGGCTACCGCTGGATATTCGAAAAGGGCGAACAGGACGGCAAGGGCCATCGCGACCGCGGCTTCCGCCAGGACCGGCCAGAGGATTAAGGCCGGCCTCCAGACCAAGGCCGGTATTGAGGCTGGGCCTGCTGGGCTATTTCCTGATCCGGTGCGGTACGTCGTCGGGCGGCGTACAATCGAATCCGATCGCGGTCAGACAGGTCATCGAAAACTGCCCCACCGTCGCGATCAAAGTCACCATTTCGCCTTCGTTGAAGATTGCGCAGGCCCGTTCATAACCCTGCTGGCTGAGATTGCGGGTGTTCAGCATCTCCACCGCTACCTCATAGGCCATCTTCTCGCGCGGATCGTCCAGTTGCGGCGTACCGCCATCATTGATCGTGTCGATGATCTCCTGCGAAATGCCCATCGCGAGGGCGGCCCGCGTCTGCACGGCCCAGGGATATTTCGCGCCCCAAAAGCGGATGATCGCCATGATCGCCATTTGGCGCTCGCGCTTGCTCAATCCGCCGCTGCGGCCAAGGTAATTGCTGGTATCCTGCAAGTGGCGCACCAATTGCGGATGGCGGAAATAGGCCCAATACGGCCCGCCCAGCGGTCCACCCTCGGACTTTATGTCGTCATACATCTTGCCTTGCTCGGCGTTCATCTGTTCGCGCGACAAAATAGCAATCCGCGTCATGATATCCTCCCGTTCCGTACCTTTTGACGCCAGGAAAAACCGGCTGGACGATTACCCTGCATTGGTGGTTGGCCGATCGTCAACGGCCCTCAGGCCAGCATCCTCCCATTTCCTGCCGGATATAAACGCCGATTGGCCGGTAATCGCTTGCGCTGCCAATTCAAAGCCGCATAAACTGCCGCCGGAAACCGGCCGTATCAGCGGCCGGAAATGACAGGCTGGGAGCGCCCTCAATGAGCGATTTGCGATACGAAAGTCCCGATTCGGTTGAAAGTGCGGTGGCACTGCTGGCTGGCGCCAGCGGAACGACACGTGTGCTGGCCGGTGGAACCGATGTGCTGGTGCAATTGCACGCCGACATTGTGGAACCTGAACTGGTTGTCGACATCAAGCGGATTCCCGGCTTGAAGGGAATCAGCCGTGAATCTGGAGGATTTCGCGTCGGCGCCAACACCTCCGGCATGGAGATGATGGACCACAAGGAATTCGCCGCTGCCTGGCCCGGGATAATCGATGGGGTCAAGCTAATCGGTTCCATCCAGGTCAAGGGCCGCGCCACTGTGGCCGGAAACCTTTGCAATGCTTCCCCGGCCGCCGACAGCGTGCCGCCAATGATTGCTTCCGGCGCCTTGGCCTCGATCAGCGGACCCGGCGGCAATCGCGAGGCGCCGGTCGGCGACATCGCCATCGGCCCGGGCAAGACTTCGCTGGCCAAGGGCGAGATCATCACCTCGTTCTTCGTGCCGGACGCGCCGCCAAACTCAGGCGGCGCCTATCTGCGGTTTACGCCGCGCACGGAAATGGACATTGCCGTGGTCGGATGTGCGGTCAATCTGACCCTCGACGGTTCGGGGACTTGCACCACCGCAACAATGGCGCTCGGCGCGGTGGCGGAAAAGTGCATTACCGTGCCAGGTGCATCCGAGGCGCTCGTCGGCACCAAAGTCGATGATGCAGCGCTCGACAAGCTGGCCGAGGCGGCGAGCGCGGCGGCGCGTCCAATCGACGACAAGCGCGGCACCAAGGATTTTCGCATCAAGGTCGCCGGCGTGCTGGCGCGCCGCGTTGCAGCTATCGCGCTGGAGCGCGCAAAGGGACAGGGAGCATAAGAGCGATGGCAAGGTATCATGTAAACGCAACGATCAACGGGGACGAAGTTGACTACCTCTGTGACCCGACCCAAAGCCTGCTCGATGTTTTGCGCGACGAATTGCAACTGACCGGCACCAAGGAAGGCTGCGCCACCGGCGATTGCGGCGCCTGTTCCGTCTTGGTGGACGGAGTTCTCGTCTGCGCCTGCCTGGCAATGGGCGCGGAGATGAACGGAAAGACCATCGAGACCGTCGAAGGCATGGCACAGGGTGAAAAACTGCACCCGCTTCAACAGAACTTCATCGATCACCTGGCCCTGCAATGCGGCATCTGCACACCGGGATTGTTGATTGCCTCGAAAGCCCTGCTGGAGCGCAATCCGGACCCTAGCGAGGAAGAAATCCGCCTGTGGCTGGCCGGCAACCTGTGCCGCTGCACCGGGTACAACAATATTGTCGATGCGGTGAAGGCCGCGGCAGCTGAAATGAGAGGAGCCTGATCATGGGACGCGCACCGACACCCTATGGCACGATGATCAAATATGAGCCGAAGGCATTGCACGTCATCGGTGGCAAGCCGACCGACCGCCCCGACGCGGTCGACAAGGTCACGGGCCGCGCCCGCTATGCAGCGGACATCAACCTGCCGGGTCAGCTGATCGGCAAGGTGCTGCGCAGTCCGCACGCCCACGCCAACCTGAAATCCATCGATACCTCCGAGGCGCTGAAGCTACCCGGCGTCAAGGCCATCGTCACACGCGACGACTTCGAGGATCTGGAAAACGAGTTCGCCGCGTCCGGCGAATTGACAATCAACTTCAAGGACGTGACCCGCAACATGATCGCGCGGGAAAAGGTGCTTTACGATGGCCATCCGGTGGCTGCCGTCGCCGCGACCTCCGAAGCCATCGCCAAGAAAGCGCTCAAGCTAATCAAGGTCGACTATGAAGTCCTGCCGCACGTGATCAACGTGGTTGAAGCCATGAAGCCGGACGCGCCGGTGTTGCACGACCACATCTTCACGATTGGCGTCGATCCGAAGCCTGAAAAGCCGTCCAACATCGCGCTGCGCATGACCAGCAAGCTCGGCGACATCGAGGAAGGCTTCAAGCAGGCCGACGTCATCATCGAACGGGAATATAATTCCGCCGCAACCCACCAGGGGTACATCGAGCCGCATGCCTCGGTGGCCAATTACACCGACGGCGGAACGGCCGAAGTATGGACCGGAACGCAGGGCCATTTCGTCTTCCGGGCGCAGATCGCCAAACTTCTGGGAATGGATATTTCCAAAGTGAAGGTGACGCCGTGCGAACTCGGCGGCGGCTTCGGCGGCAAGAACAACGTCTACCTTGAGCCCCTGGCGGTGAAGCTGTCGCAGATCGCGCGCCGGCCGGTAAAAATGGTTATGACCCGAGACGAGGTGTTCCGCGCATCGGGTCCGACCTCCGGCACCAATTGCAAGGTGAAGATGGGCGCCAACAAGGACGGCAAGATTACCGCCGCCTATGCCGAGTTGAACTACCAGGCCGGCGCATTCGCAGGCTCGTCGCTCAACCTGGCGTCGATTACGGTGTTCACCCGCTACGACCTTGAGAACGTGCTGGTGATCGGTCACGATGTCGTCTGCAACCGACCGAAGGTCGCTGCTTACCGGGCGCCGGGCGCGCCGATGATTGCGTTTGGCGTCGAGGGCGTGGTCGACGAACTGGCGGAGGCGCTAAATATCGATCCGATCGAGTTTCGGCTGCGCAATGCGGCCAAGGAGGGGACCCAGACCCATTTCGGTCCCAAGCTCGGGCCGATCGGCTATATCGAAACGCTCGAAAAGGCCAAGGCGTCCGAGCATCTCAAGCAGCCACTCGGGCCGAACCAGGGCCGCGGCATCGCCACCGGTTTCTGGTTCACACTCGGTATGGAAACGTCCGCCACCATCAACATCAACGAGGACGGCACCGCCTCGGTCATCTACGGCACGGTGGACGTGACCGGCGGCATGCGCTCGGCGTTTTCGATGATCGTCGCTGAAGAGCTGGGCATTGCGCCGGAAAAAGTCCGCGCCATTCCAAGCGACACCAGCGTGCTCGGCTTCAACTTCATGACCGCGGGCAGCCGCGGCACCACCGCCGGGTCGATGGCGGTGATCACCGCAACGCGCAAGGCGATCGAACGGATGTGCGAAATTGCAGCGCGGAAATGGGAAGTCGAGCCGGACCAGGTCGTTTTCGAAAACGGCCATGCCCGCCCGGCCGGATCGAATGTCGGCGACTTCGAACCCTTGTCCGTGCCGCAACTGGCCAAGGAGGCTTCCTGGTTCGGCGGCACCATTGCCGGCCATGCCGAAATCAACGTTGTCAACCAGGGTCCGGGCTTCGGCACCCATGTGGTCGACGTGGAGGTCGACCGGCAAACCGGTGCTGTGAAGGTGCTGCGTTATTCGATCTTCCAGGACGCCGGCAAGGCGGTCTATCCGGACTTCGTCAAGGGCCAGTGGCACGGCGGCGCGGTGCAGGGCATCGGCATGGCGCTGAACGAGGAATATATCTACAACGCCAACGGCCGGCTCGATAACCCGGGCTTCCTCGATTACCGCGTGCCGGTCGCTTCGGACGTGCCGAATATCAATGCGGAAATCGTCGAAGTGCCGAACCCGAACCACCCCTATGGGGTGCGCGGTGTCGGCGAAGTGCCGATCATCCCGCCGGTCGCGGCCATCGCCAACGCGATATACGACGCAACCGGCGTTCGCATGTACGAACAGCCGATGTCGCCGCCGCGGGTACTGGCGGCACTTGATGCTGCCGCGCCGAAAATGGCGGCGGAGTAATATTGACGCCACGCACCGATTGGGCCCCGCATCGCGGGGCCCTTTCTTGTCTGGATTCAAAAGCGTGAGCAAAATTGCGTGGCCTGCGCCAGCTCTAAATTCCTAATTTGGCGCGTTACGGGAAGGAAAACCTGTATCCACTTTTCGCAGAAACGCCATGGGAATTGCCCTTCGCTACCAAAGTGGTAAGAAAAGAATGTGCCGGGCTCAGAAAATCAATACGAATATTGCCGGAAACTGGTTGGAGGAAACCCGATGGACGATACGAAGCCGTACCATTTTGGCATTGGCGCGCCCTTGCGCCGCAAGGAAGACCAGCGCCTTCTAACCGGCCAGGGCCAGTACACCAGCGATCAATTCCCAAAGGGCCTGTGCTACGCCGCTTTCGTGCGCTGCCCCTATGCCCACGCACGGATCGTCAAGATAGACGCCGAAGCCGCCAGCACCGCGCCCGGCGTGCTGGCCGTCTATACCGGCAAGGACGCAATCGCCGGCGGGCTTGGCCCGATACCGCACGAGCCGGCCTGGAAGGGCGGCGCCGATGTCGTGCTGACGGTGCGCCGGGATGTCTTCCTCACTGACCACCATGCGATGCCGCCGGAGATCGTTCGCCACACGGGTGAACCGGTCGTCATGGTTGTCGCCGATACGGCGGCGCAGGCATCCGATGCCGCAATTCTTGTGGAAGTGGAATACGAAGAACTGCCAACGGTCGTGCGCGCCGTCGATGCCATTCGCGATGATACGCCCGGCATCTGGGACGGATGTCCGGACAACACATCTCTTGATTGCGAGGTCGGCGACAGGGCCGCCACTGACGCGGCATTCGCCAAGGCGGCCTATACAGTCAAACTCGAAACGCAGATCAACCGGGTCACTGGCACACCGATGGAACCGCGGGCTGCCATCGGCGATTACGATAAAAAGACCGGGCAATATTCGATCCGCGCCGGCTCAGGTGGCGGCATGGTCCGCCAGCAGGAAACGCTCGCCGGAGCACTGGCGATCGACAAGGGCCAGGTGCGTTCATACTCCGGCGACATGGGCGGCAATTTCGGAACCCGCAATACGTTCTTTTCCGAATATTGCCTGCTGCCCTGGGCTGCACAACAGCTCGGCCGGCCGGTCAAATGGACCGGGGAACGCTCGGAATGTTTCCTCACCGATTACCAGGGGCGGGATCTTTATTCCCGCGCCGAGCTGGCGCTCGACGAGAAAGGCAACTTCCTCGCCGTGCGCGGCGACAACATCAGCAATATCGGCGCCTATACCGCCCATTACACGCCGCTGCGCAAGGGGCTGGGCATCATGCAGGGCGTCTACGACATACCGCATGTGTATTTCCGCGGCCGCGCCGTGATGACCAATACGGTTCCAACAACGCCGTATCGCAGCGCCGGCAGGCCGGAGGCCATGTATATCGTCGAACGGCTGGTCGACCTGGCCTGCGACGAGCACGGCTTCGATCCGGTCAAATTGCGTAAACGCAATTTCATCAAGCCCGGCAAGTTTCCTTACAAGAACGCCGTCGGGATCACCTATGACAGCGGCGAATACGAGCTGGGGCTCAACGAAGCCGTGGCGCTTTCGGACTACAGGGGATTTGCCGCCCGCAAGCGCGAGGCAAAGAAGCGCGGCAAGCTGCGCGGCATCGGCATAGCCAATTACATCGAAGGCGCAGGCGGATTTCCGCGCGAGCGGGCCGAGATCACCATCGATCCGTCCGGCGAAGTCGAATTGGTGTTGGGGACGATGAACAGCGGCCAGGGGCACGAAACCAGTTTTGCCCAATTGCTCGTTGAATGGCTTGGCGTTCCGTTCGAAAGCGTCAAATACGTCGCCCATGACACCAACCGTGTCAAAGCCGGCGGCGGTTCGCACTCGGGCCGCTCGATGCGTATCGGTTCGCTGGCAATTGGCGAGGGCGTCGATGAAATCATCGCCAAAGGCAAGAAGATTGCCGCGCATGTTCTCCAGTCGCAGGAAGCCAGCATTGAATTTGAAAAAGGCGTGTTCAAGGCCAGGGACGGAGGCAGCATCGGCATCTTCGAGGTAGCGGCGGCTGCCAATGACCGGGATGCGGTGCCGGCCGAATTACACGGACCGTTTGGCGGCGTTGGCGACCACACGACGCCGGAAGGATCCTATCCGTCCGGCACCCATATCTGCGAAGTCGAAATCGATCCCGACACCGGCTACGTTGATCTGGTAAAGTGGACCGGCGTTGACGATGTCGGACTCGCGGTCAATCCGTTCATTCTGCACGGTCAAACCCATGGCGCGGTAGCCTGCGGTGTCGGTCAGGCGATGTTCGAAGATGCCGCTTACGATCCCGACAATGGGCAGATGATGGGTTCCACCTTCATGGATTACGCAGTGCCGCGCGCCGACACCATGCCGAGTATCGCTTCAAAGCTTCTGGAAATTCCGGCGACGTCGCATCGCTTCGGCATTCGCCCCGGCGGCGAAGGCGGCACGACGCCGGCGCTGGGTTGCGTGATCAATGCGATCGTCGACGCCTTGTCGGAGCTGGGTGTGCGGCACGTGGAAATGCCCGCGACGCCGCAACGGGTCTGGCAGGCTATCCAGGACGCAAAATCATCCAAGGCAAAATAAGAATCGCGGCCATCCTGCCGGGAAGGCCGTTACTACAATGCAAACTTTTGATTCCGGCTGAAACCGGCTGCAATGGGAGGTAAACATGGCCAATGTTGTCGAAAAGACGGGCGAAATCGATTTTGAAAAATATCGCCTGCGCAAATTTGTCGACCGGCTCGTCGACATGGACGAAGTGAAAATCGTTGACGAACAAGTTCCGCTTCGCGACCTTTCCAGCCGGATAGAAGAAACCCGCAAAGCCGTCCTGTTCAAACAGGCCGGACCGGAAAAGGTCGAAATGATCTCCAAGGCGATGGCCGGCCGCAAACGGCTGATCGCTGCCTTTGACTCCAATGATGAAAAAATCCTGACCGAATTGCCCACGCGCCTCGCCAATCCGCAAAAAACTGTCGAAGTGCCTTCCGATGAAGCGCCGGTGCACGACATCAAGATCATGGGCAACGAGATCGACCTTTTGAAATTGCCGTTTCATCCGCAGCACGAGTTTGACGGCTCGTGTTATATCTCGTCAGGGATCGATTACACCAAAGACCCGCTGACCGGGCGCACCAATGTCGGCAGCCGCCGCCTGTCGCTGCGCAATCATACCCAGACCGGCACCAACATCACCGCGCCGTCGGATCTGAAGCGTATTTATGAAGGCTGCGCGGCGCGCAAGGAGCGGCTGCCAGTTACTTTCACGCTGGCCGCCCATCCGCTCGACATGGTGGCGGCAACGACCCGCATACCCGGAGACGAGTTGAGCCTGGTGGCGACGATGCGCGGCGAAACCGCACCGGTGGTTAAAAGTCTCACCAATGACATTCTTGTTCCCGCCGATGCCGAGATCATCATCGAAGGCTATTTCGATGAACGCGGTTATTGCGAACCGGAAGGCCCGTTCGGCGAGTACATGGGCTATTACGGCTCCATCCACATGGACCCGGTGTTCACCTGCACGGCCATCACCATGCGCAAGGACGCCATGTACCAAACGCTACAACATGGCTCCGGTTTTGTGCTCGACCAGACGGATTCCGCTAATATCACCGGACTGCGGATCGAAACCCAGGCGATGGAAATTCTCAAGCGCGTTGCCCGCGATCCGCGCGATGTCTACTCGCTGTCGGGCACCGGCGGCTCGGGCCATTTGCGCGTGTCGATGAAGCAGACGCAGCATGGCGAAGCACGCAACGCGATGCTGGCGCTGTTTGCCGCCATCCGCAATCTCAAGCACATCTGGGTGTTCGACGAGGACATCGACATTCACAACGATGCACAGGTCGAATGGGCTTTCTCGACGCGTTACCAGTCCGATGTCGACACAGTTACGATCCAGGGTGTCATGGGGCAAACGATGGACCCGTCATTGCAAGGCCGGCGGACCGGCGCCAAGACCGGTTTCGATTGCACCCTGCCATTCGGTAAGCATCACGAGATCGTTTACATGCGTTGCGGCGCCAAGCAGTTTTCCGGTGCGCCCGCACGCTTCCAGACCGTCGAACAGGCGTTGCAGAACGGACCATTGTTTTATTCGCACCTCGTCGAGGCCGTTGGCAGCGAAGACGGTCGCGAGGTCGCCCTGGCGCTCGACGAATTGCGCGACCAGGGCAAGCTCGGACGCGATCGCGACGGCCGCTACCATTATGCCGAGGGTAGCAAGGCCGGCTACACGGCGCGGGTCGGCGAATTCTACCACGATCCCAACGACGGGGTTTGAGCAGGGCCTGCAATCGAGCAGGCAAACAGAAAGGGGCGCGTATGCGCGATACCAGGGACGCGCTCCATCACCGCTTCGGCGACTATTTCGCTGAGGCGGACATTCCGGCCGAGGCAGCGCAGGCATGGCGGCTTCTCGCCAACCGCGGCGTTTGCCGGCGCTTCAAGCCGGAGCCCGTTCCGGCCGCTATGGTCGATACCCTGTGTGCGCTGGCGCTTTCCTCGCCAACAAAGAGCGATTTGCAGCAACGCGACATATTGATCGTCGAAGACCGGAGCAAACGCGACCGTATCCATGAGCTGTTGCCGGACCAGGACTGGCTGCCGGCAACGCCGAATTTCGTGATCTTCCTTGGCAACAACCGGCGGCACCGGCAGATCCACGAATGGCGCGGCAAGCCATTCATCAACGACCACCTGGATGCATTTTTCAACACGGCAGTTGACGCCGCCATTGCGATGACGGCTTTTGTTCACGCCGCAAACGCTGCCGGTATCGGCTGCTGTCCTGTCAGCACGATCCGCAATCACGCACAGGACGTCAGCGACCTGTTCGGCATGCCGGACCATGTCTACCCGGTGGCAGGGCTGGGCTTCGGCTTTCCATCCGGTGAAACCTATATCAGCGCGCGGCTGCCGCTGGCGGCAAGTGTTCACCGCGACCGTTTCGACGACAGCAATATCGAAACGCATGTGGACGGATACGACCGGCGCCGCGACGGCATATTTCCCTATCGCCGCCAGCGCGATATCGAGCGATTCGGCACGGCAGACTTTTATGGCTGGTCGGAAGACAAGGCGCGGCAATATTCAAATCCCGAGCGGCAGGACTTTGGCGCATTCGTCCGGCGCAAGGGATTCAATCTGACATAGAGGCACGCACATGGACGACACATCTGGCAGCGCAATCAAGAAACCCGCTCCGCTCAGCGCCGCCGAGCAGGAGGAGCGCCTGGCGCTGACCCGCGCCTTTCCAACTTCGCACGACCTGCGGCGGCGGGCGCAAAAACTGATGCCGAATTTCGCCTTCGAATATATGGATGGCGGCGCCGGCGGCCACGACAACGGCATCGACCGAAACTGGAAAGCGCTGGATGCGGTCGAGTTGGTTCCACGCTATGGCAAAGTAGTCGAGCCGCCGTCTGCAACAGCAAGAATTTTCGGCCAGACCTATTCAGCACCAATCGGCATTGCGCCTGTTGGCGGGCCCGGTACAGCTTATCCCGGTGCCGAACGTTACCTGGCGCGCGCGGCGCAAAAGGCCAACGTACCCTATACGCTCGGCCTTCTGTCCGGCATCGATGTCGAAGAAGGGGTGCAACTGGCGCCCGACGTATTATGGTACCAGCTTTACCGGTTCTCGCGCGACAATCACAAGATCGGCCTTGATCTGACCAGGCGGGCGCAAGCGGCCGGTGCGAAAGTGCTGATGCTGACGATCGACACCCCGATCCGCACAACGCGGCCGCGGGAGGTGCGCAGCGGCATCGTCAATCCGTTCCGCCTGACGATGCGGTTGCGCCAGGATGCGCTGATGTCGCCGCGCTGGCTGTCGTCGCTGCGGCGCAATGGCGTACCGCGCTTCACCGCACTGAAGCCTTACATGGGCGGCAATCTGAGCCTGGCCGAGCAAGCGGCTTTCATTCGCCGCGAACAGGGCGGCGCATTTACCTGGGACGAAGTCAAACTATATCGCGACGTCTGGAAAGGTCCCTTGATGGTGAAGGGTATCCTGCATCCCGCCGATGCGGAAAAGGCAGTTGAAATCGGCTGCGAGGGCATATTGGTTTCCAATCACGGCGGGAGGCAGATCGAGGCGCTTCCGTCATCCATCGACGTGCTGCCGGCCATCGCGAAACAGGTGAAAGGTCGCGCAACGCTCGTTCTCGACAGCGGCGTGCGGTCCGGGATCGACGCAGCGCGTGCGGTGGCGCTCGGTGCGGACGCAGCGCTCGCCGGAAAGTCCTTCCTGTGGGCGCTCGGCGCCCTGGGTGAAAGAGGTCCCGCTCACCTGATCCATCTCTACACCGAGGAGTTGCGCTCAACGCTCGGGGTTCTCGGTTGCCTGAATGTGGACGAATTGCGCGACGTTCCGCGCCGCCATCCCGGCGCGTACCAATTGAAGGATTTCGATCCACCAGCCAAATGACCGGTCGCGCGAAGGCCGGAACTGGATTTACGATATAATTTTGCGCGAAATCAAAACGGACAACATGTGAGCCGGAATAATTAGTCCATGAGCAAGACATACGACGTCATCATTGTCGGCGGCGGGCCGGTCGGGGTCGGCCTGGCGATCACACTGGCCATGCGCGGCAAAAGCTGTGCAGTGATCGAACGCCGGACACAGATGCACAATATTCCCAAGGGCCAGAACCTTACCCACCGCACGCTGGAACACTTCCACTTTTGGGGAATTGAAGACCGCTTGCGCGGCGCGCGCATCATGCCCGACGGTCACGCGATCGGCGAGATACTCGCTTACAAGAACATGATGAGCGAGTATTGGCATGCGCCAAAGGGCCGGGAACTCGTCACCGATTTCTATTTCACGAAAAACGAACGCATTCCGCAATACCTGCTTGAAAACGTCCTGCGTGAGCGAATGGAGGAATTCGACTCTATCGATACATTTTACGGCTGGCGCGCGGAGAGCTTCGAGCAGGACGGTGACAGCGCACGTGTCACCATAGCGACGGAAAGCGGCAACACGCAGGTGCTTGAAGGCTCATACGTTGCCGGTTGCGATGGCGGGCAATCGACCATACGCGAGCAGATGGGCGTTGAATGGGGCGGCACGGATTTCGACGAAGTGATGGTGCTGGCCGTATTCCGGTCCAGTCAGTTGCACGACCTGTTCAAGCGCTTTCCCGACCGTTCGACGTATCGGGCGATCGACCCGGCCTACAAGGGTTATTGGAAATTCTTTGGCCGTATCGACGTTGGGGAAGGCTGGTTCTTTCACATGCCGGTGCCCAAGGACCGCAATATTACCGAAGCGGATGTAAAAGAGCTTATCGAGGAAGCGGTTGGACAGCCATTCGAATGCGAATTCGATCACATCGGTTTCTGGGACCTACGGGTGGCGGTTGCGGAGCGCTACCGCGCCGGTCGCGCGTTTATCGCCGGCGACGCCGCCCATACCCATCCGCCTTACGGCGGCTTCGGGGTCAACAACGGCCTCGAGGACGCGGTCAACCTCGGCTGGAAGCTAGCGGCGCGGCTCGACGGCTGGGGCGGCGAAGCGCTGCTCGACAGCTATGACCTGGAGCGCCGTCCCGTCTTCCGAGCGGTAGGCGAAGACTTCATTGCCGGGCGGATCAAAAGGGAACGGGCGTTTCTCGAGCGCTACAATCCGGACGTCGGCAAGGCCGAGTTCGAGGCTGCCTGGGAAGCCCATGCCTCCGGTGACCTCGGCAAGATCGTCCAGAGCTACGAACCAAATTACGAAGGCTCGCCAATCGTGTTCGGCCCCGAAGGCGGCATCTGCTCGGCCCACGGCCAGCACATGTTCAGGGCTCGCGCCGGTCACCATCTGGCGCCTTGCAAGCTGTCCTCCGGCGCCTCTATCGCGACCGCGCTGCGTCCCGGATTCAATCTGTTGGCCTTCGATGCCGATGAAGCCACCGTTACCGCATTCGAACGCGCAACGCAGGCACGTGGCGTGCCGCTTAACGTCATACGCGATACGCAAAACAACGGCCGCGAAGCCTATGATGCGAAGCTCATTCTGGTGCGGCCTGACCAGTTTGTTGCATGGTGCGCCGATTACGCCGGCGACGCCGCGGCCATTGTCGCACGGGCAGCGGGCGTATAGTCTACAAACATCGCCCGCAATTCGATGGAGCGGCCCATGCCGGCCGATGAAACAGACGTCAACATAAGGCAATCGGTATCAGCGCTCGCCACGCAATTGGCAATCAAGATTGAGCGCTACGCCGAGCGATACCTGATGCAAATTGCCAATATTGGCGTCAGTGAATGGCGAATACTGGTGCATGTTTACGATTACAAGCACCTGCGCCTGTCACAAATTTCCGACGCGCTGAATTTCGAAACAGCAGAGCTGGTTTCGCTGTTGTCGCGTCTCAACGAAAAACATTTGCTGAGAATTGTCGAAGGACCGAGCGGATACATTATCGAGCCAACCAGTGTCGGCGACGGCTTGTACCGGACCATCCTGCCTTATTGGATCAAACGGCAAGACACGATCATGGACGGTTTGCCGGAAGACACGATGGCCGAAACACTGGACAACCTGTCGATGTTGATCAAACACATGGACCGGCTAATCGAAGAAGCAGATACATCGAATGATCGTTGAGCGGGTGCGGCTGCGCGCAATCAGATTGCTCCGCGTTTGCGCAAAGCTTCAATATCGTCATCTGACAATCCGAGTTCCGCCAATACCTCCGACTGGTGTTCGCCAAGCCGAGGCGGCGGAGCGCTAACCGACGGGGCGGCCCCATCGATTTTTACGCCGGGCCGCAACACGTCAATCGGTCGGTCAATTCCCGGTACATTGCTGTAGTGCGCGATCAGGTCCCGGGAGCGTATGTGTTCACTTGCGAGAATCTCCGCGACCGGTAGGACCGGACCGGCAGGAACACCGATGGCAGCAAGTTCGGCGGCCCATTCGGAAGCTGATTTGCCGGCAAGATATTTCTCAAGTTCGGACTTCAGGGCAACACGGTTCTTCTTGCGAACCTCTCGCTCGGCAAAATCGGGGTGAACGAGCAAATGTTCGCATCCAAGGTGACGCGCCAAAGCTTGCCATTGCTCCTGCTTGTTGGCGGCAATGTTAAGCAGGCCATCGGCGGTAAGGAACGTACCAGATGGCGCCGCCGTGGCATTCTCATTGCCGTTCGGTGCAGGCTCGCGGCCACCGATCAAATAGTCGGAAACTACCCAGCCCATGGCTGCCAGAGTTGCTTCGAGCATCGAAACGTCGAGATAGCGCCCTTTTCGGACATCCTTCGGACCCGCAAGCGCGGAACAGACAGCCATGGCGGCGGTCAATCCGCCAATCGTATCGCAGACCGGGAAACCCGTGCGCAACGGCGCTGATTCCTGCGCGCCTGTTATCGACATGAGCCCTGAGACGCCCTGAACAATCTGGTCATACGCGGGTTGATCGCTCATCGGCCCTGTTTGTCCGTACCCCGATATTGCACAATAGACGAGACGGCTGTTGATGGTATTGAGCTTCTCCCATCCCAGGCCAAGCCGATCCATTACACCGGGACGGAAATTCTCCACCAATGCGTCGGCGCTCTCCACAAGCTGCTCGAAAAGCGCCTTCCCATCGGGATGTTTGAGGTTAAGAGTGATCGACTTCTTGCCGGCATTCTGCGCCAGGAAGGAAACGCCCATCCGCTGATCACTCAGCCGGACATCAGCCCCCAGCTGGCGCGCCAGGTCGCCTGTGGCTGGCGCTTCCACCTTGACAACCTCGGCGCCAAGGTGGGCCAGCTGGTGACAGCAAAACGGCCCTGCCAGGACATTGGTCAGATCGAGGATACGGAAGCCTGAAAGCGGCAGCATAGCTTTACGACCGGTTTGGGGTCGGTCTAACCAGTCTGCGCCTTGGCTGCTTCCGCTTCAAGCCAGGATGACAGGGTAAACTCGCTGCCATCGCGCTGCTGCATGGCTCGCACTTGCTCAACGACTTTATCGAGGCCCATGGCCCTTGCCTGAAACATCGGTCCCCCGCGCCATTTCGGCCAGCCATAGCCATTGGTGAAGACAAGGTCGATATCGGATTCGCGCAGCGCAATCGCCTCTTCCAGCTCCTTGCCACCTTCATTGGCCATCGCCGAAATCAGCCGCATCCGGATTTCTTCGTCGCTGAAATCCTTTTGCGGCAAGCCTTTTTCTTTCGCTGCCTGTTCGATAATGTTTGCGGTTACCGGATCAGCAATCGGCTTGCCATCTTCGTACTTGTAAAAGCCGGCGCCGGTCTTCTGGCCGAAACGACCTGCCTCGCAAAGCCTGTCGGCAATGACGCTGTAGCGCGCCGCCGGGTCGCGTGTCGCCGCCTGCCGCTTGCGCAACGCCCAGGAAATGTCGAGCCCGGACAAATCAAAGGCGCGGAATGGTCCCATCGGCAGGCCGAAGCCCTGCATCGCCGCATCGATCTGCTGCGGTGTCGCGCCCTCCTCCAGCATGAACTCACATTGCTTGCGGTACATGGCGTAAATCCGGTTGCCGATAAAACCGGTACACACGCCAGCGACAACGCATTGTTTGCGCAGTTTCCTGCCAACCGCGATTGCCGTCGCCAGCACGTTGGACGCGGTGTGGGCCGCCCGCACGACTTCCAGCAGCTTCATGATATTGGCCGGCGCAAAGAAGTGCATCCCAACAACGCGCTGGGGATTTGCCACGTTGGCGGCAATTTCATCGGGATTCAAATAGCTCGTATTGGTCGCCAGTATGCAATCGCTGCGGACGATGCCCGCAAGACTTTCAAACAATTCCTGCTTGACCGCGAGATCATCGAACACCGCCTCGATGACCAGATCGCATGCTGCAAAAGCGTTCCGGTCGTCACCGACGCTGATTTGCGCCAAGCGCTTGTCTGCGGTTTCCTGGTCGATGCGGCCGGACTTGACGTTGCGCTTATAGGTCCCTTCGATCCGCTTGCGGCCCGCAGCCGCTGAATCGGCATCACGCTCGACGATTGTTACCGTATATCCTGCGTCCGCCATGGCGACGGCGATCCCCGACCCCATCGTGCCGGCCCCGGCGATGCCGACGTGTTTGACGTCGCGGGCGCTGGCGAGATCAAGGCCATCGATCTTCAGCGCCTGGCGTTCTGCGGCAAAGATGTGCCGCAGTGCTTTCGATTGCTCGGTCTGCATCAACCGTAAGAACGCTTCGCGCTCCGCAAGCACACCTTCGGCCACCGGAACCTGCGGCGACAACATGACAAGCTGTGCGGCCTCCACGGGCGAAACCTGACCGCGAGCCCGCCTCTTGATTGTAGCGAGCTGTTCGGCAACCGCCGCTTCGTCGTGAGAAGGCACCGGCAATTCGCTGCAACGCCGGGGCGGTTTTCCAGTCGCCTCGCGCGCCATAGTGAGCGCGTTCTGCAAGAGATCGCCCTGGGACACAGCGTCGACTATGCCCAGATCAAGCGCCTCCTGCGCGCTGATCTGGCGGCCGGAAGTGACGAGTTCGAGCGTCTTGGGAATTCCGATCAACCGAGGCAGGCGCTGCGTGCCCCCTGCGCCGGGGGTGATGCCGAGCAAGACTTCCGGCAGGCCGACCCGCGCATCGTGCTGCATGACGCGCCAATGCGAGGCAAGGCCGATTTCAAAACCGCCGCCCAGCGCGGTTCCGTGTATAGCGGCAACCACCGGGGTATTGCTGGCTTCAATCGCAGCGCACAACTCGTACAATATCGGCTTTTGCGGCGGCTTGCCGAATTCGCGCATGTCGGCGCCGGCAAAGAACGTACGTCCGGCGCAGGCGATAACGATCGTCTTGATGGCCGGATCAGCGTCGGCCTGTTCGACGGCACTCTTCAGCTGCGAACGCACAGCCGTGGAAGTCGCATTGACCGGTGGATGATCAGTCGTCAGGATTGCGATCGGGCCATCGTCGCTGCGGGTTACAAAAGTCTGTGCGTCTTCATGGCTGCTCATGCCTGTGCCATCTCCCGATGTTGGATACGTCTTGCGCACGCCAGCTGCGCCGGCAGAATTGCATTGGCGGCGCCGGCCTGAAACGGATCAAACGCCCAGGTATTGCTGCTGCATGGCCTTGTCAGATTTCAGCGCAGCAGAATCTCCAGTCCATACAACCCTGCCCTTTTCCAGCACGTAGTGCCGGTTGGCAAGCTTCGCCAGTTCGTTGATATTCTTGTCGACGACAAGAATCGACAGGCCGTCGTCGCGAATCTGGCGCAGGCAATTCCAGATGTCCTGCCGGATCAGCGGCGCAAGACCTTCGGTCGCTTCGTCGAGAATGAGCAGCTTCGGATTGGTCATCAGCGCCCGGCCGACCGCAAGCATCTGCTGCTCGCCACCGGACAGGAGATTGCCCATGGACGAGCGCCGCTCAGCCAGATTTGGAAACATGCCGAAGACGCGTTCAAGCGTCCAGGGCGTTGGGTCGTCGCGGCGATTGGCGGCAATGGAGACAAGGTTCTCGTGCACAGTCAGGTTGGGAAACACCTGGCGGCCTTCCGGAACCAGGCCAAGGCCACGGCGCGCGATGCGGTAGGACGACACACCCGAAATCGTTTCGCCATCGAGCGAGATGGTGCCGCCGGTCGGCGGTTTTATCCCCATGATGGAATTGATCGTAGTGGTCTTGCCCATACCATTACGTCCAAGCAAAGCGACCACCTCGCCGACATTCACTTCCAGCGATACGCCAAACAATACCTGGCCCGACCCGTACGCAGCTTGCAGATTGTCAACTTTCAGCATCGCCCTCACCCAGGTAGGCCTTGATCACCTCTTCGTTGCCGCGAATTTCATCCGGCGTTCCGGTTGCAATCAATCTTCCATACACCAGCACCGAAATCCGGTCGGCCAGGGCAAAAACCGCATCCATGTCATGCTCGACCAGCAACATTGTCGTGCCTTGCATGCCGCGCAGCATCTCGATCATGCGCGCCGATTCCTCGGTTCCCATGCCGGCCATCGGCTCGTCGAGCAGCAGCATGTGAGGCTCGGTACCGAGCGCCATCGCCACTTCAAGCTGACGGCGTTCGCCGTGCGAAAGGGCCGAGGCGCGCGTATGGGCGCGACCGGCAAGCGAGACCTGTTCGAGCTTGGCGTAAGCCGGCTCGCGCAAATGCGAAAGCGTGCGCGCCTTGCTCCAGAAATGGAACGAATGGCCCGAACGCGCCTGGACGGCGAGCGCCACATTGTCGAGAACCGTCATCTCCATGAAAACGGAGGTAATCTGGAACGACCGGGCAAGACCGACATGGGCGCGCTGGTGCGCCGGCAACCTGGTTATGTCGCGACCGCGGAAAGTGACGCGGCCGGCGTCCGGCGGCAGAAGTCCGGACAATTGCGATATCAGTGTTGTCTTGCCGGCGCCATTGGGACCGATGATTGCGTGGGTCTCGCCAGTGTGAATTTCGACTGAAACATCATCGGTTGCAGTGACGCCGCCGAAGGACTTGCGCAATCCTTCAATGCGCATGATCGGCGCATCGGCCGTCTTGTTCGCAGTCTCACTCATGTTTGCCTGCCCAGCGATCAAAGAGACCACTCAATCCGCCTTTAACGAACAGAACGGTAAGGATCAGCAGAATACCGAAGGGCAGGTGCCAGTGAACCATGACACCGGACAACGTCTGTTCCAGAACGAGGAACACCGCGACGCCGACAATCGGGCCGAACAAATATGCTGCACCTCCAAGGATCACCATGAACATCAACTCGCCAGAGCGGGTCCAGTCCATCATCTCCGGTGAAATGAAAGTGGTAAAATTGCCAAGCAGGAAACCGGCATAGCCACAGATCGCGCCGGAAATGACATAGGCGGTCAGCCGGTACAAATAGGCGTTAACCCCAAGAGCGCGTACGCGCTCCTCGTTCTGTTTGGCTGCTTGCAACACCATGCCGAAACGCGAATTCGTCAACCGGTGTACAAGATACAAGGTCGCCAACAAGGAGATGAAACAGACCGCATATAGCACCAGCGGCTTGTCGAGACTGATCAGCGGAAATTCCGATCGCGTATCGATGGTCAGGCCATCGTCGCCGCCGTACGTCTCCATCGACACAAAGGCAAAAAACACCATCTGCCCGAACGCCATGGTAATCATGATGAAATAGACGCCCTTGGTGCGCAGGCAGATTGCACCCGTCAAAAAGGCGAACACAGCGCAAACTACAACCGCTATGGCCAGGTGAACAAAACCGCTGGTAGTCGCAATGGCCTCAAAGCCTCCGTAAAGCACGTGATAGGTTGGAATACCGGCGGCATAGGCGCCCAGTCCGATGAAGGCCGCATGACCGAAAGACACCATCCCGCCACAACCGAGGATCAGGTTCAAGCCGGTGGCAGCGATCGACAGTATGACCAGCCGGGTGAAAATATCGACCCAGAAGGTTGCGCCGATATACATGGCAACGGGCGCGCCTGCGGCCAGCGCCAGCAAAATGATCGAGTTGAACGTCGAATGCACGGTCCAGCCGCGGTCCGGGTGCGCAAGCGCCGGATTCCTGTCGGTGCCTGTTGCCTCTTGCGCCATCGTCATTGTGTGATCCGTATCCACATCAGCATCACCTGGTTTTCGGCGGGAACAGGCCCTGGGGCCGGACGGCCAAAACAATGGCCATCAAGATATAAACAAGCATGGCCGAAACAGCCGGCGCGGCCGTTTCTGCATATTCGGCCGACATGATCAGTTTGAAGATATCATCGAGATAGGAGCGGCCCATCGTGTCGATCAGGCCAATCAGGATGGCGGCGACAAAAGCGCCTTTCATCGACCCAATTCCGCCGACAATGATGATCACGAATGTCACGATGATGATATCGTTGCCCATGCTGTACGACGCTTCGGTAATCGGCGCGATCATCATTCCGGCCAGCCCGGCGATTGTCGCGCCGAGTACGAACACGCCGGAAAACAGCGCCGCGATGTTCACGCCGAGCGCACTGACCATTGTCCGGTTTGAGGCTCCCGCCCGGATCAACATGCCCAGACGCGTATGGGTCACCAGAACATAAAGCGCGGCTGCAAGCAGCAAACCAGTCGCGATGATGGCGACGCGGAACGTCGGGAAAACGATACCGCTGAAAAGAGTCACCTGCCCGCGAAGAAATTCGGGCAAGGGTACGGAATAACCTTCCGGCCGGAACGCCATTTGTGCGAGGGAGTCAATCACAAGGATCAACCCGAAGGTCGCCAGCACATGGTCCAGATGATCCTTGGAGTACAAATGCCGGATAACGACAAATTCAACGACAAACCCGGCAAGCGCCGTCAAGGGCAGCGCCAGCGCCACGCCGATGAGAAACGATCCGGTACTGATCGTCAGCACCGCGCAGAAAAACGCGCCGAGCATATACAGAGACCCGTGCGCAAGGTTCACGAGATCCATTATGCCGAAGGTCAGCGTCAAACCGGCAGCGACCAGGAACAGCAATACGCCAAGCTGCAGGCCGTTCAGCGTCTGAATGACAAATAGCGAATAGTCCATGATGCCAGTGTGCCTGGAAATACTCAGCCCGGACGCTCTATGCCCCGGCGGACCGCTGCTGCGCTGCGAACGCTGCGCCGGCGCAGACCGGTGCAACCGGAAGCACCAACGGGACAGGCCCGGCATATGACGGAACCCGGATCAGCCAATCCGGGTTCTATCTCCGGCCCCCAAACGTCCCGCACGCTGCCGCACACGGGACGTTTCCCCGAGAGAGTGTCTTACTTCAGTTTACATTGTTTGACGAACGGATCTTGATGGTTCTTGTAAACCGTATCAACGATCTTGGTAACCCAGTTGCCGTTCGCATCCTTGACGACCCGACGCAGGTAGAAATTCTGGATCGGGAAGTGGTTGCGGCCATATTTGAACTTGCCGCGAATGGACTCAAAATTCGCCTTCATCATAGCGGCACGCATGGCGTCAACCTTCGAGGTATCGCCCTTGACCGCATCGACGGCGGACTTGATCAGCATAATCGTATCCCACGACTGCGCGGCGTAGAAGGCCGGCAGCTTGCCGTATTTCTTCTTGTAGGCGGCGACGAACTTCTTGTTGGCCGGATTGTCCAGATCCGGGCTCCAGAACAACGTGTCCTCAGCACCCAGAACACCGGTCAGCTTTGCCTTCTGCAATTTCGGCAGCGAAATCGCATCGGTTGTAAACACGGTGTAGAGCGGGATTTTTCCTTGCAGCCCGGCCTGTGCGTATTGGCGAATGAATGCGCCGCCGGCAGCACCCGGGTAGAACACGAATATGCCCGCAGCACCGGAAGCTTTCGCCTTCGCCAGTTCCGCAGAGAAGTCGAGCTGCGCGTCCTTGCCCCATTTGGTGAAATCGGTGCCAAGGATCTTGCCCTTGAATGTGCGCTTCAAGCCCGACACCATGTTCTTGCCGGCGGCGTAGTTGGGCGCCATGACGTAGAGCGACTTAACGCCCTTCTTGTTCAGCACTTCGCCCAGTGCCATCGGGATCTGGTCATTTGTCCAGGAGGCGGAGAAGAAATTCTTGTGGCACAGGCGCCCGGCCATGATCGAGGCGCCGGCATTCGAGGAGATCATGATCTTGCCTGCATCGAGTGCGGATTTCCGCGATGCCAGCAAAACGTGCGACCAGATATATCCGGCCAGAAAATCAACCTTGTCCTGCTTGATCAGCTTGTCGGTCTTTTGCTTGCCAATTTCCGGTTTGAAGCCGTCATCTTCAAAAATGACCTGGACCTTCTTGCCGCCCATCTTGTGGCCAATGGTTTCCATGGCCAGCTCAACGGCATTTTTCATTTCAAGTCCGATAACGGCGCCGCCGGTTGTCAGCGTGGTGACAAATCCGATTTTCACCGTATCGGCGGCCATCGCCGTCGACGCAGCGACGGAAAAACCCGCCGCCATCATCAGCTTAGACATCGTTGTACGCTTCATTCCCGTTCTCCCTGTTTTTCAACACGCGCGTTGCTGTTGTAGCGCTGATATCCGATCCTAACCGCTTGTTTCGCAGGGAACGATTGTCGTGCCAATTCCGGACGCACGCACCCCCGCCAGTGCAATCCTTCCCGCTTTCGATTGGCCAACCCATGCGGCATTTCAGCCCAGGGAAGCCTGCATACCAGACTGCACTTTAATTCTGCATCCCACAAAAGCAAGAACTATATCTCACAATCCGCCGGAGAACTCTTCAATCCTGCAATACGGTCAGCGAAGCTGGAAATTGCGCGGTGATCGTACTCACAAGGTCAGCAACGCATTCGTCAACGCTCCGTCCCGACGTATCGACCTGGGCATCGGCAAGTCCATAGAGCGGCTCGCGACTGGTGAGAATCGTTACCAGTTCCTCCATTGCGGCCCGATCATTGGCCATCGGGCGCAGATCGCCCTGCTTGCGCACCCTGCTCATGTGCTCTTCGGGCCTTGCCCTGATCCAAACTGTGAAGAACGACTGGCGCAGCAGGTCGAAAGTCGCCGTTTCAGCAACTATGCCGCCGCCGGTTGCCAGGATCAACGGCTCACCTTCAGCAATGATGCGCTGGAGGGAGGCCATTTCCAGGCGCCTGTAACCCTCCTGCCCATAGAGCTTGAATATCTCGGTGACCGAAAGGCCGTGCTGATCCTCGATTTCCTGATTGAGCTCGACAAACTTGAGGCCTGTCTGCGCCGCTGCGCGCGTACCGATGCTCGACTTTCCCGCGCCACGCAGGCCGACCAGCGCAATCCGCGGAATGGATGACAGTTCTTGCGCCGATGCCTGGGTATTGCTCTTTCCGGCAAGTACGTCCTTCGCGACAGCAATGGCGCCAGGGGTGGCTTTTGCCAACAGTTCCCGAATGGCAGCCCAGGAGTCCGGCACCTCCCCGATCAAGTCCTCCAGCCGCACCCCGGTGGCGCGGCCGATGCGACGCAACAGCACAATCGACACGTTCCCGGCACCCGCCTCCATCTGGGCGATATACCGTTCAGATATTCCCGAGGTTTGGGCCAAAACCTTGCGCGACATGCCGCGGATAGCACGTATCCGGCGCACCCTGGCACCCAGTTCGGCAAGGTATGCCGTATCATTGTCAGCGGGGCCGGGATTGGTGCGTCCGCCTGCGCTATCATGTTCACCCGCCCGAGAGGCCGGAGTGTTTTTCGCTTTCAATCTGTTGCCAACCATATATCCTTCCGATTCAGGAAAAATAATACATGAATTTGGGTCGGTCGAGTAAAGAATTTCCCTTGCGAATATGAATTATACTGCATATTATGCAGGGATTTCTACTGCCGGTTGGGAGGAATTCGATGGCAGGCGCATCCTACAACGCATGCTCTGATCTGTTGGACCGCAATGTCGAGCGTGGACTTGGCAACAAGGCAGCGTTTATTGATCCATCCCGCAGCCTCACATACGCCGATCTTCAAACGCAAACCAGGCGCTGCGCCAACCTGCTAGGGTTGCTTGGACTGCGCCGCGAAGACCGTGCGGTCATGATCATGCTCGACACGGTGGACTGGCCGGTGGTCTTCCTTGGCGCCATCCGCGCCGGCGTTGTCGCAATCCCGCTCAACACCCTGCTTCCCGCCGAGCAATACGCGTACATGCTGTCAGACTCGCGCGCCCGGGCCGTATTCGTATCTGCCGATCTGCTGCC
>Ga0181594_10000357_pt1 | contig 40853 bp, 39 predicted proteins | sample 071ome_18_FD_145603 | JGI IMG/M metagenome (GOLD analysis project Ga0181594, IMG submission 145603) | Coastal salt marsh microbial communities from the Groves Creek Marsh, Skidaway Island, Georgia - 071413BT metaG (spades assembly) | ecosystem: Environmental > Aquatic > Marine > Intertidal zone...
TGGAAGGCGCGGCCGGAACAGGTCAGCGAAATTGCCCTTCTTGACAACGCTGGCCGCAACTTCGTCCCTGTGATCGCACATGAAGCGGTCGGTAGTGACGGTGTACTTCTTGAACGACCAGCCGCCGAATTTGCCCGGCTTGCGATATTCGAAACGCACCCTGGTATAGCGCTGGTTGACCTTCTCGAGATTGCGGGTCTCGCGCCGGGTCGCGCCGGGCCGGATGTCCTCGTTGATGATCGGTTCCGAGCGCCAGCCACCACCTTTGCCCATGGCCGGATCGTAGTAGTCGACGTCGACGATGTTGATCGTCTTCGATGTGTTGTTTTCGAAGGCGAGCTGGACGTTCTTGCAGGCGTTGGCGGCCATGGCGGGCGCAGCGCCGCCAACGGCGGTGGCGGCGGCAAGGGCGAGAGCGGCAGTCTTTGCGAAGGTACGGCGGTTCATCGGTGTCCTCCTGAAAGATTTGGCGGAAACCTCATTGTTTCCATGCCAGTCTTTCTACGGAGCCGTTCCGACCGCCTGTATGGGGCAGATCCCCCATCCTGATCTCGCGAAGATTACTCTGCTTCTTCTTCCTCATCCTCGCCATAGGCCAGCAGCTCGCCCGGCTGGCAATCGAGCTCGCGGCAGATCGCTTCCAATGTCGAGAAACGGATCGCCTTCGCCTTGCCGGTCTTGAGGATCGAGAGGTTGGCGAGGGTAATGCCGATGCGTTCGGCCAGCTCGGTCAGCGTCATGCGCCGCTCGTAGAGCAGCTCGTCGAGCCGGACGACGATGCGGCTGATTTCGACCGGATCGTCAGCCATCAGACGGTTCCGTCGAGATCTTCGCGCATTGCCGCGCCGATGCGGAAAATGCGCGCCAGCACGAACAGCACCAGCGCCAGCAGGATGGCGCCGAGTGAGAACCTGCCGTCGAAGTAGATCGAATGGGTCACATGCGCGATCCAGCCGGTCAGCCAGTGCGCCGGAAGGGCCAGCAACTGCATGATCACTGCCAGCCAGCCCATCTCGCGCAGGCGTTTTGCATTAACCGGAATGAAGGGGTCGCCCTGCGTGACCGTATCAACGATGCGGCGGCCCACGGCAAAAAAACGAAGGGCCAGGATCGACGCTGCCGCGCCCAGCACAAGGCAACCCGCGACAAGCCAGGTCAGGTCGTCGGGCAGCGGCCTGCTCGCCCGCTCTTCCAGCGCCAGCCGCGCCGGTTCCCACCAGACAGTCATCAGCGGCAGCGCGATGATCGCCGCAAGTCCGGCGATCAGGCTGAGCGCCATCATCACCGAGAGCAGCAGGCGCACGACATGGAGCAGCCAATCCCGCTGCGGCCTGTCACCATGCCGGAACAGGTTCACGACGATCAGGCCACGGTGGGCGCGAGCGTATTCACCCAGAGAATGAAGACGACGTTCATGGCCACGGCAACGGCGATCGCACGGTTGAGGATCTCAGACATTGATTGTTCTCCGATATGTTCGATATCGATAATCAATAAATCGAGTCGCGCATATTGTCAATCAATAATATCGAAAAACAATATGGAGCTGATTGTTTTGCGGAAAAGGGCGGAAATGCAGCGGTGTCGGGAAAGGCATTCCACCTCCCTCCCCTGCGAGTCTTGCGAATCAATCGCGGATCGGCAGGCCCATGGCGTCGTAACGCACCACTTTCGCGCCCGGACTGGCCTGCGGTGTCGGTGCCGGCTTCGCAACCGCCTCTGACTGGACTGTGCCGGCGACGATCGGTCTGCCGAAGGCATCGTATAAGGTGACGGGGGGAGCCGGTGGCGGTGGCGGTGACGGCTGGGCCGGAGCAGGTTCGGGAACCTTGACGCGCAGGGCGGGATGTGCCTCACGACGGTGGGCCGTTTCGGGCTTTGCAGGCGATGCGACCGGTTCGGGTGCCTCGGACGGCGGCGTCATCGCGCGAGCCGGCGGCGAAGGTTCGGGCCCTGGCGCCATCTCCGCTTCGGGATCGAGCGAGCCGGGCGCGGGCTCAGCCGGTTCGATGACGTCTTCTTGCGCGCCCTGCTCCGCGCCTCGCCTGCGCCGCCCGAAAGCGAGCCACGTCACCAAAGCAAGCAAGGCCAGCCCGAACGGCCAGGCTGGAATGCCCGATGAGCCGGCGTCGGCCGCACTGTTCGCAGTCGACACATCGAAAGGCTGAACGGTCCCGCTTTCTGGGAGGGTCGCTTCGTTTGCCACCGTCTCTTCGCCTTCCGCCGGCATACGCTCGGCGGCCGCAGTTTCCGAAGGCCCGGTCCGTCTGACCCGCACCGGTTCCGGCGGGGCACGGTCCGGCTCCGCCTGTGGCGCGCTGTCCGGTGCTGGAGTAGCAGAAGGCGCAGTGGTCGCGGCCACAGGTTCGCTCGGCGCTGCCGGACGCAACGAGCGCCCCTCGCTGGGCGTGCCGGGATTCTCGGTGGGCCGCACCGGCAGGCTGAATTCGATGTCGGGAATGCCGGTCAGCGAAGGTTCGGCCGAGGCCTCCTGCGCGAAGGCGGACGGCGCGCACACGAGCCCTGCGCCGAGCGCTAGTCTCGCGATTCGGCGATGCCCAAACAAATTGCCCATTGTCGATAAGGTCTTGCCGGTGCCGCATCAGGTCGGGACCGGCACCAGCGAAGCTCGTTCCCTTTGACGCGGCTCTTGCCATAACAAACCTGAACCTGAGGTGAGCGGCGCACGGTGCTCCGTGCGTTTGACACCCTGCCCCCTCGCGCCTATACCGCGCACATCGATTCACCGGTTCGAGCAAGGCATGTCCAGGCGCGGGGACAGGCCCGGGAAGGAACCGGCGGATTTTCCATCTGACGCATCGAGGCTGCTGGCCGTCGTTTCCCGAAGCTGGAAGCGTGTGCTCGCGGCCCGTTTGCGCATGATGGCTCCCCTCGCGTGAGGCGTATCAGCCCGGTCGTAATCTTGCGCCCAGGCCAGAAAACTAAAGAGGCACGATCCCCTATGGCAAAGAAGCCTGCGAACGACATCCGTCCTTCGGCCAAGAAGCGCATCCGCAAGATTTTCGGCGACATCCACGAAGTCGTCTCGATGCCCAACCTGATCGAGGTCCAGCGCGAGAGCTACGAACAGTTCCTGCGCTCGGACAAGTCGACCGGCTATGTTTCGGGCCTCGAAAAGACGCTCGGTTCGGTCTTCCCGATCCGCGATTTCGCGGGCACCAGCGAACTGGACTTCGTCGATTACGAGCTGGAAGACCCCAAATACGACACCACCGAGTGCCGCCAGCGGGGCGTCACCTATGCCGCGCCGATGAGGGTCACACTGCGTCTGATCGTGTTCGAGGTCGATGCCGAGACCGAGACCCGCTCGGTCCTCGATATCAAGGAGCAGGACGTCTACATGGGCGACATGCCGCTCATGACCGAGAACGGCACCTTCATCATCAACGGCACCGAACGCGTTATCGTCAGCCAGATGCACCGCTCGCCCGGTGTGCTGTTCGATCACGACCGCGGCAAGACGCATTCGTCCGGCAAGTTCCTGTTTGCCGCCCGGGTCATCCCCTATCGCGGCTCGTGGCTCGATTTCGAATTCGATGCCAAGGACATCGTCAATGTCCGCATCGACCGCAAGCGCAAGCTGCCGGTCACCGCGCTGCTCTATGCCCTCGGCCTCGACAGCGAGCAGATCCTCGACCATTTCTACGATACCGTGACCTGGAAGCGCGGCTCGGGCAACGTCGAAGGCGGCGGCTGGCTGCGGCCCTTCGTTGCCGACCAGTGGCGCGGCGTGAAGCCTGCCTTTGACATCGTCGATGCCAAGACCGGCGAAGTCGTGTTCCCGGCGGCCCAGAAGATCAGCCCGCGCGCTGCCAACAAGGCGGAGAAAGACGGGCTCAAGGAGCTGCTGATCCCGACCGAGGAAGTGTTCGGCCGTTTCGCCGCGCGCGACATGATCGACGAGAAAACCGGCCGTATCTGGATCGAGGCAGGCGAGGAAGTTTCGCCGGAAAACCTCGAAGTGCTCGATGCAGCGGGCGTCGACCGGCTCGAACTGCTCGACATCGACGACGTCAATACCGGCCCCTGGATCCGCAACACGCTCAATGTCGACAAGGCCGAAAACCGCGATATGGGCCTTGAAGCGATCTACAAGGTCATGCGCCCTGGCGAGCCGCCGACGAAGGAAACCGCCGAGGCGCTGTTCGAAGGCCTGTTCTTCGACGGCGACCGCTACGACCTCTCCGCCGTCGGTCGCGTCAAGCTCAACATGCGTCTCGGCCTCGATGCCGAGGACACCGTCACCACCCTGCGTACCGAGGATATCCTCGCCGTGGTCAAGGAGCTGGTGGACCTCAAGGACGGCAAGGGCGAGATCGACGACATCGACAACCTCGGCAACCGCCGCGTGCGTTCGGTCGGAGAGCTGCTCGAGAACCAGTACCGTGTCGGCCTGCTGCGCATGGAACGCGCGGTCAAGGAACGCATGTCGAGCGTCGACGTCTCGACGGTGATGCCGAACGACCTCATCAACGCCAAGCCGGCCGTGGCCGCGGTGCGTGAATTCTTCGGCTCGAGCCAGCTCTCGCAGTTCATGGACCAGACCAATCCACTCTCGGAAGTCACCCACAAGCGCCGCGTTTCGGCGCTCGGTCCGGGCGGCCTCACCCGCGAGCGTGCAGGCTTCGAAGTGCGCGACGTGCACCCGACGCACTATGGCCGCATCTGCCCGATCGAAACGCCGGAAGGCCCGAACATCGGCCTTATCAACTCGCTTTCGACCTTCGCACGGGTCAACAAATACGGCTTCATCGAGACCCCGTACCGCCAGATTGCCGACGGCAAGGTGACGCGCGACGTCGTCTACCTCTCGGCGATGGAGGAGCAGAAGCACACTGTCGCCCAGGCTTCGGCCGAGCTCGACAAGAAGGGCAGCTTCGTCGAGGAGCTGGTCTCCGCACGTGAGGCAGGCGAATTCGTGCTCGCCCCCAGCGATCACGTCACCTTGATGGACGTTTCGCCCAAGCAGCTCGTTTCGGTTGCGGCCTCGCTGATCCCGTTCCTTGAAAACGATGACGCCAACCGCGCGCTGATGGGCTCGAACATGCAGCGCCAGGCGGTGCCGCTGGTCAAGGCCGAGGCGCCCTTCGTCGGCACCGGCATGGAAGAGACCGTGGCGCGCGATTCGGGCGCGGCCATTGCCGCCTCGCGCGGCGGCGTGATCGACCAGGTCGACGCCACGCGTATCGTCATCCGCGCGGCGGGCGACGTCGAAGCCGGCAAGTCGGGCGTCGATATCTACACGCTGCAGAAGTTCCAGCGTTCGAACCAGAACACCTGCATCAATCAGCGTCCGCTGGTGAAGGTAGGCGACGTTGTCGAGAGCGGCGATATCATCGCCGATGGTCCCTCGACCGATCTTGGCGAGCTGGCGCTGGGCCGCAACACCCTCGTCGCCTTCATGCCGTGGAACGGTTACAACTACGAGGACTCGATCCTCATCTCCGAACGCATCGTGAAGGATGACATCTTCACCTCGATCCACATCGAGGAATTCGAGGTCATGGCCCGCGACACCAAGCTGGGCCCCGAAGACATCACCCGCGACATTCCCAATGTCGGCGAGGAAGCCCTGCGCAACCTCGACGAGGCGGGCATCGTCTACATCGGTGCGGAAGTGCACCCCGGCGACATCCTTGTCGGCAAGATCACGCCCAAGGGCGAATCGCCGATGACGCCGGAGGAAAAGCTGCTGCGCGCGATCTTCGGCGAGAAGGCGAGCGACGTGCGCGACACCTCGCTGCGGCTGCCGCCGGGCGTGTCCGGCACGATCGTCGAAGTGCGCGTGTTCAACCGCCACGGCATCGAGATCGACGACCGTACCCGCGCGATCCAGAACGAGGAGATCGAACGCCTCGCCAAGGACCGCGAGGACGAACGCGGCATCCTCAACCGCGCGACTTACAACCGGCTGCGCGAAATGCTGGTCGGCGAGGTCGCCTCGGCGGCGGCCAAGGGCGTCAAGAAGGGTGCCAAGATCACGCTCGAGGAGCTCGAGCAGGTCGAGAAGCACGAATGGTGGAAGTTCGCTGTCGCCAACGACAAGGTCCAGAGCCAGCTCGAGGCGGTGAAGGCCCAGTACGACGAGACCGTCAAGGCGATCCAGGCGAAGTTCGAAGACCGCAAGGAAAAGCTGGAACGCGGCGACGAGCTCGCTCCGGGCGTGCTCAAGATGGTCAAGGTCTTCGTCGCGGTGAAGCGCAAGCTGCAGCCCGGCGACAAGATGGCCGGCCGTCACGGCAACAAGGGCGTCATCAGCCGCATCCTGCCCGTCGAGGACATGCCGTTCCTGGAAGATGGCACTCCGGTCGATATCGTGCTCAATCCGCTCGGCGTGCCGAGCCGCATGAACGTTGGCCAGATCTTCGAGACGCACCTGGGCTGGGCGGCGCGCGGCCTTGGCCAGCAGGTCAAGCAGGCGCTGGAGGAATGGCGTCACGCCAACCCCGATCCGCAGGCGGCCAAGCCGCCCGAGGCGGTCAAGGACCGGCTCAAGACCATCTACGGCGAACAGTATCACGACGATATCGACGCACGCGATACCGAGACACTCGTCGAGCTGGCTGGCAATCTCGTTACCGGCGTGCCGATGGGCACTCCGGTGTTCGACGGCGCGCGCGAAAGCGACGTGACCGAGATGCTGGAGCTGGCGGGGCTCGACAAGTCGGGCCAGTCGACCCTCTACGACGGACGCACCGGCGAAGCTTTCGACCGCAAGGTGACGGTGGGCATCATCTACATGCTCAAGCTGCACCATCTGGTCGACGACAAGATCCACGCCCGCTCGATCGGCCCCTATTCGCTCGTCACCCAGCAGCCGCTGGGCGGCAAGGCGCAGTTCGGCGGCCAGAGGTTCGGCGAAATGGAGGTTTGGGCGCTCCAGGCCTACGGCGCAGCCTATACCTTGCAGGAAATGCTGACGGTGAAGTCCGACGACGTGGTCGGCCGCACCAAGGTCTACGAGGCGATCGTCAAGGGCGACGACACCTTCGAGGCCGGCATTCCCGAGAGCTTCAACGTGCTCGTCAAGGAAATGCGCTCGCTTGGCCTCAATGTCGAACTGTCCTCCTTCGGCGACGATGACGAGGACGGCGAAGACGGCGACCTGCTGGAGGCGGCGGAATAACCGGATCGCGGCGGATCCCGAACGGAAACCGCCGCCCCGACCTTCCGCCCGATGATTACACCCTTACCGGGGAATTGAACGATGAATGACCTGACCAAGTTCACCAACCAGATGGCGAAGCCCGAAACCTTCGACCAGATCCAGATCGGCCTCGCGAGCCCCGAGCGCATCCGCTCGTGGTCCTTCGGCGAGATCAAGAAGCCCGAGACGATCAACTACCGCACCTTCAAGCCGGAACGCGACGGCCTGTTCTGCGCGCGCATCTTCGGCCCGGTGAAGGACTACGAATGCCTGTGCGGCAAGTACAAGCGCATGAAGTACAAGGGCGTCGTCTGCGAGAAGTGCGGCGTCGAGGTCACCGTCACCAAGGTGCGCCGTGAGCGCATGGGCCACATCGAACTGGCGGCCCCCGTAGCGCACATCTGGTTTCTCAAGTCGCTGCCCTCGCGCATCGGCCTGCTGCTCGACATGCAGCTCAAGCAGCTTGAGCGCGTGCTCTATTTCGAAAGCTACATCGTCACCGAGCCGGGCCTGACCCCGCTGGAGAAGTTCCAGCTGCTCACCGAGGACGAGCTTCTCGACGCGCAGGACGAATATGGCGAAGACAGCTTCTCGGCCGGTATCGGCGCCGAGGCGGTCAAGATGATGCTGATGGACCTGGACCTCGAGCAGGAGAAGGAAGACCTGCTGGAGGAACTGGCGACCACCAAGTCGACGCTCAAGCCCGCCAAGATCATCAAGCGTCTCAAGGTCGTCGAGAGCTTCATTGACTCGGGCAACAAGCCCGAATGGATGATCCTCGAGGTCGTGCCGGTGATCCCGCCCGAGTTGCGGCCGCTGGTGCCGCTCGATGGTGGCCGCTTCGCGACGTCAGACCTCAACGATCTCTATCGCCGGGTCATCAACCGCAACAACCGCCTGAAGCGCCTGATCGAGCTGCGCGCGCCCGACATCATCGTGCGCAACGAAAAGCGCATGCTGCAGGAAGCGGTCGACGCGCTGTTCGACAACGGCCGCCGCGGCCGCGTCATTACCGGCGCCAACAAGCGTCCGCTCAAGTCGCTGTCCGACATGCTCAAGGGCAAGCAGGGCCGTTTCCGCCAGAACCTGCTCGGCAAGCGCGTCGACTATTCGGGCCGTTCTGTCATCGTGACGGGTCCGGAACTCAAGCTGCACCAGTGCGGCCTGCCCAAGAAGATGGCGCTCGAGCTGTTCAAGCCGTTCATCTACGCCCGGCTCGACGCCAAGGGCCTGTCGATGACGCTCAAGCAGGCCAAGAAGTGGGTGGAGAAAGAGCGCAAGGAAGTCTGGGATATCCTCGATGAGGTGATCCGCGAGCATCCGGTGCTGCTGAACCGCGCGCCGACGCTCCACCGTCTCGGCATCCAGGCCTTCGAGCCGGTGCTCATCGAGGGCAAGGCGATCCAGCTTCACCCGCTGGTCTGCTCGGCGTTCAACGCCGACTTCGACGGCGACCAGATGGCCGTCCACGTGCCGCTCAGCCTCGAAGCGCAGCTTGAGGCGCGCGTGCTGATGATGAGCACCAACAACATCCTCTCGCCCGCCAACGGCAAGCCGATCATCGTGCCGTCACAGGACATGGTGCTGGGCCTCTATTACCTATCGATGGACCGCGAGGGCGAGCCGGGCGAAGGCATGCTTCTCGCCGACATGGCCGAAGTTCATCAGGCGCTGGAAGTCGGCGCGGTGACGCTGCATTCCAAGATCGTCAGCCGCGTGCCGCAGACCGACGAGGAAGGCGTCGAGACGATGCGGCGTTTCGAGACGACGCCGGGTCGCATGCTGATCGGCGAGTGCCTGCCGCGCAGCCACAAGGTGCCCTTCGAGATCGTCAACCGCCTCCTCACCAAGAAGGAAATCGGCGACGTCATCGATCAGGTCTATCGCCACACCGGCCAGAAGGACACGGTGCTGTTCGCCGACGCGATCATGTCGCTGGGCTTCCGCCACGCCTTCAAGGCAGGCATCTCGTTCGGCAAGGATGACATGATCATCCCCGACAGCAAGGAAGCGCTGGTGGGCGAGACCAAGGAACTGGTTGCCGACTACGAGCAGCAGTACCAGGACGGCCTCATCACCCAGCAGGAAAAGTACAACAAGGTGATCGATGCCTGGAGCCGCTGCGGCGACCAGGTGGCGAACGCGATGATGGACGAGATTCGCGCCACTCCCAAGGACAAGGAAGGCCGCGAGGCGCCGATCAACTCGATCTACATGATGAGCCATTCCGGCGCGCGTGGTTCGCCAGCGCAGATGAAGCAGCTTGCCGGCATGCGCGGCCTGATGGCCAAGCCTTCTGGCGAGATCATCGAGACGCCGATCATCTCGAACTTCAAGGAAGGCCTGACCGTCCTTGAATACTTCAACTCCACCCACGGCGCGCGCAAGGGCCTGGCCGATACCGCGCTCAAGACCGCGAACTCGGGCTACCTGACCCGCCGCCTCGTCGACGTGTCGCAGGACTGCGTCGTCGTCGTCGAGGACTGCAAGACCGACCAGGCGCTGGAAATGCGCTCAATCGTTCAGGGCGGCTCGGTCATTGCCTCGCTAGCCGAACGCATCCTTGGCCGCACCCTCGCCGAAGACATCGCCGACAAGGACGGCAACGTCATCATCGCCGACGGTACGCTGCTCGACGAGCCCGCGGTCAAGGCAATCGAGGAAGCCGGCGTCCAGGCGGCGCGCATCCGCTCGCCGCTGGTCTGCGAGGCCGAACAGGGCGTCTGCGCCAAGTGCTACGGGCGCGATCTCGCGCGCGGCACGCCGGTCAACATCGGCGAGGCAGTGGGCGTCATCGCCGCGCAGTCGATCGGTGAGCCAGGCACGCAGCTCACCATGCGCACCTTCCACATTGGCGGCGCGGCGCAGATCAACGAGACCAGCCATCTCGAAACGAGCTGCGACGGCAAGGTGAACTATCGCGATATCCCGACCATCAAGGACAAGCGTGGGCGCCTGCTCTCGCTGGCCCGCAATGGCGAGATCGTCGTGATCGACGAGGACGGCCGCGAGCGTGAAATCCACAAGGTGCCCTATGGCACCGTCCTGCTCCACAAGGACGGCGGCAAGGTCAAGGAAGGCGATCGCCTCGCTGAGTGGGATCCGTTCTCGCTCCCGATCATCACAGAAACCAAAGGTGTGGTGAAGTATCAGGACCTGATCGACGGCCGCACCATGACCGAGCAGGTCGACGACGCGACGGGCATAGCCCAGCGTGTGGTCACCGAGGTGCACACCACCGGTCGCGCCAAGAAGAAGGAAGACCTGCGTCCGCGCCTGACCCTGCTCAATGAGGCCGGAGACGAGACCGAGGCCGCGCGCTACATGCTCGCTCCCGGCACCTCGCTTTCGGTCGAGGACGGTCAGGAAGTCGAAGCCGGCGACATTCTTGCCCGTGCCTCACGCGAAGCCGCCAAGACCCGTGACATCACCGGCGGTCTGCCGCGCGTCGCGGAGCTGTTCGAAGCGCGTATTCCGAAGGACAATTCGGTCATCGCCAAGATCAGCGGCAGGATCGAATTCGTCCGAGACTACAAGGCCAAGCGCAAGATCGCGATCGTGCCCGAGGAAGGTGATCCGGTGGAATACCTGATCCCCAAGTCCAAGGTCATTGACGTTCAGGAAGGCGACTGGGTCAAGAAGGGCGACAACCTGATTTCCGGTTCGCCCAATCCGCACGACATCCTCGAAGTGCTGGGCGTGGAAGCTCTGGCCGAGTATCTCTGTTCGGAGATCCAGGAGGTCTACCGTCTGCAAGGCGTGCGGATCAACGACAAGCACATCGAGGTGATCGTTCGCCAGATGCTGCAGAAGGTCGAGATCACCGACGGCGGCGACACCACGCTGCTGCCCGGCGAGCAGGTCGACTACGAGGAAATGAACGAGATCAACGCCAAGCTCGAAAAGAAGCAGAAGCCGGCGGAAGGCAAGCCGATCCTGCTCGGCATCACCAAGGCCAGCCTGCAGACGCGTTCGTTCATCTCGGCCGCCTCCTTCCAAGAGACGACCCGGGTGCTGACCCAGGCGGCGCTGGAAGGCAAGAAGGACTCGCTGATCGGTCTCAAGGAGAACGTGATCGTCGGTCGCCTCATCCCGGCCGGTACCGGCGCGGGCATGAACCGCGTACGTGTCGCCGCAAGCAGCCGCGATGCCGCGCTGCGTGCGCAGTACAAGAAGCTGCAGGAAGCGCTGATCGCGGCCCAGACTGCCGAGGAAGAGCACGAAGCCGAATTGGCCCAGGGCCCCGAAGCGGCGATCGGCGACGATCCTATTGCGGTGATGGAAGGCGAGACGCACGGCACTGATGCCGATGCGGGCGAGTACCTCAATCCCGAAGCCGCAGAAGATGGCGAGGACAAGACCGAGGAGTAATCCTCGCCTCGCTTGACGGTTGAAATCGAATGGCCCCGGTGGTTCGCGCCACCGGGGCTTCTCGTTTGTCCGGCACGGCCCGCCGATTGAGTCTTGCCTTCGAAAGAACGCGCTCGATGTTTCTTCGCATGGCCCGATCTGTACCGAACATTCGACGCGCACTCGCCGCGCTTGCTGTGGCGACCTGCCTTAATGCCGGGCAGGTCTATGGTCAGGATGCCGACCTAGCTCCGCCTGTCGCCGATAGCGGCGAGATCGACGGCGATCTGGCGGGATGGGAACCCCCGCCTCGCAAACCGCGATATGCACCCGGCGTCCTCGAAGACTACGAGCGGAAATTGCGCCTCTACGAGCAGCAAGTCGCAGCCGAGGCAGCGGCAAAGAAGCAGCGCGACGAAAGGTTTCGCCGCGAAAGCGCGGCCTACGAGCGCAAGATGGCCAAATACCGGAAAGCAAAACGCAAATACGAGGCCGAACGCCGCGCTTACGAGGCCGCAATGGCGCGACCAAGGTAAATGGGGATCAGGCTCGCCGCGCGTCCGGCCTGACGTTTTTCGTCCAGTAGCGCGGCAGGTCGAGCGGGCCGAGCAGCCCTGCCCTAGCCTCGCACAGCGCAGGAATCGCGTTCACCACCGGCATGACACAGGTCGCTCCTGTATCGCCCGGCGACGCGGCGAATTCGACGGAGAAGCTCGGGCTGCCTTCCACCTCTATGCGATAGGTCAGATCGACCGGCGCATAGGGCGCTTTCCACTGCTTGCCACCGTCGCGGTGGACCTTGTCGACGTGTTCGACAATCGCGATGGGCTTGCCGCCCGACAAGGCGCGCAGCTCGAAATGCAGCACTACGGCGGTCCCTGCCTTGATCGTCCCGATCCCCACTTCGACATCGTGGTCGAGCGTGTCGACCTCGAACATCGTTTCCCAGTCGTCGATTTCCACTTCCAGCACTTCGGCAATGGCATCGAGTGTCGGCGCCCACAGCGCCTTGAGCTTGCCGTCGCGCAGCATGCCCGGCGTCACGCCCGGCTCGATGCCGAAACCGAATACTTCGCGCAGGCTTTGCGACTGGTAGTGGCCGAACCAGCCCAGTTCGAGCACGCGCACGCAATCGACCCGGTTGGCGGCGGCGAGCGCGGCAATGGCAAGATCGGTGGTCGCCCAGCCGGGATCGATACCGGTGAAGAAAAAGCTCGAATTGCCCTTCTCGCAAGCGGCTTCGATCTTTGCACGGTCATCCACGGGAGCATTAGCCGGGTGGGCAAATTCGAATGCCGAGAAATTGACAACATTGGTGCCGCGTTCGAGCAGCGGCAGGGTGTGGGCCAGCCAGCGATCGCGTTCACCCGGCATCGAGCGACCGAAATCGCACAGGCAATCCGCGCCCAGTGCGTAGAGGGTATCCCAGTCGTCGGTCGCGATCACCCGCAGGCCTCGCGACCGGCAAGCAAACCCGAATCCGCGCCCACCTTCTCGGGCGACCAGACGAATTGCCCGACCAGTTCGAGATCGGGATGATCGAGGATGCCCTGCAAGGCGAGCCCGCCCATCGCTCCGCTTCCGCAATGGATGACACGGTAGGTCATGCGGGTTTCCTCGCGCTCACCCACCAGACGCGGTGTGGGACGGCAAGCGGATCGTCCGGGAAGTCGGCCTTCAGCATGGCCGCCAGCCGCTCGGCAAATTGCTCCGTCGCCGCTTCGTCGAGGCTCGCCTTGATCCGGCCGATCCACGCTTCGTGCGAATAGGTCTGCGCTACATCGAACGAGGCGGTTTCGAGATCGCAGAAGCCCGCTATCGCCAAATCGCCCAGCCATTGCGGATAGACCCCGGTGCCTCCCGACATCGGGAGCCATTGCGGATTGGCCTCGAGAATCATTGCCTCGGTCGCGCCAACCATGTTGCCGGGCAGCGGGATCCAGTCGAAATGACAGATGATCAGCCGCGCGCCCGGCTTCAGCGCTCGCATGCATTCGGCTGCGGCCCTTGGCCGGTCGAACCAGTGCCAGCACTGCCCCGCCGTCACGAGATCGAATGCCTCCGACTCGAACGGAAGCTCTTCCGCCCTGCCCACGCGGTATTCGACGCTGACGCCTGCCTCGGCATCGAGTGCGACGGCCTGCTCCATCAGTGCATCCGACGGGTCGAGGCCTATCACTTCCAGCCCGAGCTCAGCCAGTCCGCGTGCGACAGTCCCGGTTCCGGTGCCCAGATCGAGCGCCTGCAACCCGCTGCGCAGGTTCAGTTGCCGCGCGATCCGCTCGAAAAACTCCTGAGGAAAGCCCGCCCTGAACTTGCGATAGTCCGTGGCAGCCTTGCCAAAATCGACACCCTTGCTGAAGGTCGCAAAATCGCTGGTATTCGGCGTCGTCATGATCCCCCTCAGAACTTCGACTGCTTCGCAGCCCAGTCCATCGTCACGATGCGGTGCGCAATCAGCCAGTCGTCGCCGACCGGAACGAAACGGTCAATGTACCGACCGAAATGATCGAGGCCGATTTCCGAGTAAACGGTATAGCAGCTCAGCACCGAAGCTTCCTGCGGCGTCACCGCCTTGAACCAGATGTTGGTCACATTGTGGCGGAGGATGCGGCCGGGCTCGACGCCGCCCGAGCGTTCCCGGGCCTCGACCCTAAACCGGTGGATGGTGTCGCGTCCCTGCAATTGCTCGCCATCCCATTCCAGGATCCCGTCCTCGCAAAAGGATGCCGCCAGGTCGTCCAGCGGGAAATTGTCGCCCGGATGCGTGTAACGGGCGAAGCTATCCCGGATTCGTTCGCGTGCGGCAAGTTCCCAAGTCTCCATGGCCGGTCTCCCATTCGTCTTGCGTCGCGCCCCATCACGCGTAGCATTGCCGGATGCGCAAGTCCCTCCCCTTGGCCTCACTGATCCTGCTCGGTGCCTGCACGGCTGCCAGCGGTTCGCCGCCAGCACCGTCCGCGCCGCCTCCCGTGGCCGCACCACAACCTGCGCCGGTCGCCCCGCGCGATCCCGCCGAACCGGCCCATCCGGGCGAAACGACGAAGATTCTCAGCCACACCGACGCCGAACGCCTGCTCAACAACAAGGGCGCAACGCTGCAATGGATCGACTGGGACACACGCGGCACCGCGGTGGTCACGCCCGGCGACGAACTGTGGCGGCTGCGCGCCGCCCAGACAGCGAGAGCCAATAAGGGCCGCATGATGCTCGACGGCGCGCTGCTTGAAATCGGCGAGGGCTACTTCACCTTCCGCGGCACGATCCGCATTGCCGATACACCCGACAACGGGCGCATGTGCGAAGCTACCAAGACCTGGCATTTCGCGATCACGCAGAACCGAAGATACTACCGCCTGCGCGAATTCGAGTGGTGCGATGGCCTGACCGACTACATCGACATCTACTTCTGACGCCGTGCGCCCCGCTTTTGCCAATTTGTATCAGAGGAACGCTGCTCCCTTGGCAAGGCGCTAATCCCCGTGTCTAAAGCGAATCACAAGCAATACGGCCCGCGCACAAGACGGGCGATACGCCGGAGGATGAATGGAGCGCGAAGGCCTCGCCGATAACGAGTGGAGAACCGGCTGGCCGGTAGTGCTGGCAAGCCTTGCGGGCTTCACACTGATCTCGTTCTACACCTTCTCATTCGGGGCCTTTATCGCACCGATCGAGCAGGAAACCGGCTGGAGCCGCGCGCAAATCAGCATCGGCCTCTCGGTCATCACGATCAGCGCCGGAATTCTTACGCCCGTGCTTGGCTGGGTTGTCGACAGGTTCGGGCCGCGCCGCGTCGCCCTGCCCGGCGCAGTCGCCTATGCGCTGACCTACGGCCTGCTCGGGCTTACCGACGCAGACAACATCTGGACATGGTGGGGCATCTGGTTCCTGCTCTCCTTCACCGTCATCGGCATCAAGCCGCTGGTGTGGACAACGGCGGTCGCCTCGACATTCCAGCGCAATCGCGGCCTTGCCCTCGCCATCGCGCTGTGCGGCGGCGGGCTGACTTCGGCCTTCGCACCGTCGCTCTCGACCTGGGCGATCGACCAGTTCGGCTGGCGCGGCGCCTATCCGTTCCTCGCCCTGTCGATGAGCGCGGTCGTCATTCCGATCCTCTTTTTCGGGCTGCACAGCGGCGCCGACAAGGCCAAGCGCGCGCAGGCCGGAGAAGCTCCGCCTGAAGAGGCGCGCGCGCTCTATGGCCTGCACTGGAAGGAAGCGATGGCCACGCGCAAGTTCGTCATGCTGGCAGCCGCGGCCTTCGTGTTCACGCTCGCCGCCATCGGCATCATACCCAATCTCATGCCGATCCTCGTCTCGTTCGATTTCGGTCGGACCGAGGCCGCCGCCATCGCCGGGGTTGCGGGTGTCTCGTCGATCATCGGGCGGCTCATTACCGGCTGGCTGCTCGACAGGTTCAATCCTAACGTGGTCGCCGGGACCGTCGTTCTGATTCCGGTGGCAAGCTGCCTGCTGCTGATTGCCGCGCCGGGCAGCACTGCGATCGCCATTCTCACGGTCGCGATCATTGGCGTCTCGCTCGGCTCTGAAGTCGATGTCATGGCCTTCATGTGCGCGCGCCAATTCGGCACGGTCAGCTATGGCGTGATCTTCGGGGTCGTCTCGGGCCTGTGGGCCATTGCCACCGGCACCGGCCCGACAGTCGCTAACCGCATTTACGACGTGACCGGCGGCTATGAACTGGCGCTCGAACTGGCGATCCCGTGTTTCGTTGTGACATCCTTGCTCCTGTTCTTTCTGGGCAAGCCGCCCGATTTCGCCGACGCGCAGGCGGAGCCATCGGCGTGAGCCTGGGATTCGATGCAGAAGCGCGCCGCGAATGGCGCGAAAGCTGGCCGCTGGGGGTGTCATGCCTCGCCGGAATGACGGTCGCTTCGATTGCGCTTTACGTGATCGGCACGCTGGTTGGCCCGATCGAAGCCGAATTTGGCTGGAGCCGGGCGCAGATCATGCTCGGCCTGACCGTCTCGACCCTGACCGGCGCGGTGCTCGGACCGGTGGTCGGCATAATAGTGGATCGCTGGGGGCCACGCCGCATCGGTATCCCCGGCGCGGTGCTGACGCTGATGCTGTTCTCGCTGCTCTCGTTGGCAACCGACTACTATCCCCTGTGGCTGGGTCTGTGGCTCATCATTTCGATCGGCGGCCTTGCGGTGGCGCCGACCGTGTGGACCATGGCGATCGCCTCTAACTTCGAGAAATCGCGCGGGCTCGCCATAGCCCTGGCGATGTGCGGATCGGCGGTTTCGGCACTTGTCATGCCACCTCTTGCGACCGTGCTGATGCTCAATTTCGGCTGGCGTGCTGCCGTGCCGATGTTCTGCGCAATCATCGGTGTGGTGCTTTTGCCGATTTTGTGGTTCGCCTTTCACAGCAAGGCCGATGCCGCGCGCAGGCATACCGGGCAGGCGCAGGCGCAGACTGCAACGCTGGCTCCGGGCGTGACCAACCTGCGTCGGGCAATGACATCGGGCCAGTTCATCAAGCTGGCGCTGGCGGCCTTCCTGTTCACGGTCTGCACGCTCGGCATGGTCTCCAACATGGTGCCGGTGATGGCATCGCAAGGGTTTGGCCCTGCCGAGGCGGCTGGCATCGCGGGACTTCTCGGCATCGGTTCGTTTGCCGGACGGATCGGCACCGGCTACCTGATCGACCGCTTCAATTCGAGCCTGATCGCGGGCAGTCTTGTATTGATGCCGGTGATCAGCTGCCTGCTGCTCCTGCAGTTCGGCACCAGCGCACCCGTGGCATCGGCGGCAGTCATCATCATGGGCCTGGCGCTGGGCGCCGAAGTCGACGTAATCGCGTTCCTTGCTGCCGAGAAGTTCGGCACCGCGCGCTTCGGCACGATTTTCAGTGTGATAAACGCGGGCTGGACTCTCGCGACGGCGACGGGGCCACTGCTGATCAGCCTGAGCTACGATATGACCGGCGATTACCGGCTGGCGATCCAGGCAATCATTCCGGTCTATGTCGTCGTATCGCTGCTCTTGTTCACGGTCGGCAAGCCGCTGGAATTCGATCAGAAAGCATCGACAGGCGGGAGCGAGGCATGAGCGAAACAAGCGCGGCCCGCAGCGAATGGGCAAGAGGCTGGCCGCTGGCAATCGCGTCGCTGGCGGGGATGATGATCGCCTCGGTCGCGCTCTACCTGATCGGCGCGCTCATCGCTCCGCTGGAAGCCGAGTTCGGCTGGTCACGCGCGCAGATCTCGCTGGGCCTGACCGTCTCGACGCTGTGCGGCGCAGTCCTTTCTCCCCTCGTCGGGCTCATGATCGATCGCTGGGGGCCACGCAGGATCGGTTTGCCGGGAGCAATTTGCGCGCTCGCGGCGCTTTCCCTGCTCTCGCTGACGACGGGCAATCCCGCCGTTTGGCTTGGCCTGTGGTTCCTCGTGGCCCTCTTCGCCGTCGGTATCAAGCCGACCGTATGGACCATGGCCATCGCCTCCACCTTCAACAAGGCAAGGGGGCTTGCGATGGCGGTCGCACTGTGCGGGAGCTCCGTCGCGGCGCTCGTTCTGCCCAGCCTCGCAATCTGGCTCATCGATACGAACGGCTGGCGGGCAGCCATACCATTGACCAGCCTCATCGTCGGCGCCGTCCTCGTCCCGATCCTGTTTTTCTTCTTCCGAAGCGACGCCGACCGCGCCAGGAGCGGCACAGCGGCCGAACAACCCAATGTTCCGCAAACTGGCGTCCTGAGCGTGCGCACTGCGGTGCTCTCGCCGCAATTCGCAAAAATCGCAGGCGCTGCCTTTGTTTTCACGCTGTGCGGGTTGGGGATGGTATCCAACCTCGTCCCGATCCTGACGTCGCTGCAATTCGAACGAACGCAAGCAGGTGTGATCGCCGGACTTCTCGGGCTCGCATCGTTCACCGGCCGGATCGGGACCGGTTTTCCGCTGGACCGGTTCAATTCGAACCTGGTCGCAGGCTCGCTCGTGGGATTGCCGGTAATCACCTGTGTCCTGCTGCTCAATGCCGAAGGCAATGCGGTGATGGCAGCCGCCGCAATCCTGATTTTCGGCCTGGCCTTCGGAGCCGAGGTCGACGTCATCGCCTATCTGACGGCGGAGAAATTCGGCACCGCGCGCTATGGTACGATCTTCGGGTTCATGACCACCAGCTGGTATCTCGCCACGGCAGCCGGGCCGGTTCTGTTCAGCCTCGTTTTCGATATGACGGGCAACTACGCATTCGCGCTGAAAGCCGCGATTCCCCTGTTCGCCTTGACGTCGCTATTGCTATTCGCACTCGGCAAACCGCTGGAATTCGATCGGCAAGTTTCGGCTGAGGGGAGCAAAGCATGAGCGAAACAGGCAAGCCCCGAGGCGAATGGTCAACCGGCTGGAAAGTGGCCGTCGCCGCCATGGCCGGCTTCAGCCTGTCGGCCACCTTCACCTTCACCTTCGGCGCCTTCATCGAGCCGCTGGAGGCCGAGTTCGGCTGGAGCCGGGGCGATATCGCGCTGGGCATGTCGGTGATCACCATCGTTGGCGCGCTGCTGTCTCCACCCATCGGCATGCTGGTAGATCGCTGGGGCCCGCGCCGCCTGGGTGTGCCGGGCTCGCTGCTATTTGCGGTCGGATTCGGCACTCTGGGCCTTACCACGGGAAACATCTGGGTGTGGTGGGGCCAGTGGCTCATGCTCGCCTTCGCCTTCATCTGCATCAAGCCGCTGATCTGGTCGACCGCCGTGGCCTCGACCTTCGACAAGCAACGCGGCCTCGCCTTTGCGGTGGCGATGTGCGGCAACGGCATTGCCTCGACCTTCACGCCCTCGCTTGCGACCTGGGCGATCGCCGAACATGGCTGGCGGCTGGCCTTTTCGATCGTCGGCGGCACGGTCGGGCTGATTGCCTTTCCGATCCTGTTCTTCTTCCTCCACAGCGGCGCCGACCGCGCACTCGCGAAGTCGAAAAAGCCTGTCGATCAAGGTGACGACGCGGCTCCCAAACCGGCGCTCTACGGTCTCACTACCCGCGAGGCGATGCGAACTGCGGCCTTCTATAAGATCGGGCTTGCCGCCTTCCTGTTCACGGTCGCCGCGATCGGCATCGTGCCGAACATGATCCCGATACTGTCCTCGTTCGAGATCAGCCGCGGCGAGGCAGCCGCCATCGCAGGGGTCGCCGGGATGTCATCGATCATCGGACGGCTGGTGACCGGTGTGCTGCTAGACCGGTTCAATCCCAACCTGATCGCCGGAACCGTTGTCCTCCTCCCGGTCATCAGCTGCCTGCTGCTGCTCGGCTCGCCGGGCAGCGTCCCGATCGCAATGCTCGCCGCCGTGGTCATCGGCGCTGCGCTCGGTTCGGAAGTCGACGTAATCGCCTTTCTCACCGCGAAGCAGTTCGGGACCCTGTGCTACGGAACCATCTTCGGCGTGATGTCGGGCCTGTGGGCGGTGGCGACCGCGATCGGGCCGTTCTTGGTCAACCGCAGCTACGACATAACCGGCAGCTACGTGACGGCCATCGAAGTGACGATCCCGCTGTTTTTCATAACATCGCTGCTGCTGTTCTCGCTGGGCAAGCCCAGGGATTTCGGTCAAGCGGAGCCCACGGCAGAGGCCGGGGGGTAGGCCTGAGAGGCTGCTAAGAATTGGCAAGGGACCAGTCGATCCGTGGCGAGTGGGTGGCGGGCTGGCCCGTTGTCTTCGCCGCCATGTTCGGCTTCATGGTGCCGGCAACCTACGTCTATTCATTCGGTTCGCTGGTTGGCCCACTTGAGGCCGAATATGGCTGGAGCCGGGCGGAAATCACCGGCGGCCTCTCTCTCCTCACGATCGTCAGCGCGATGCTCCAGCCGGTCATCGGCATCTCCATAGACAAATGGGGGCCACGCCGCATTGCCTTGCCAGGCGCAGCCATGGTGCTGTTGGGCTTCAGCCTCGTCACCCTGACTACCGGCGATATCCGCGTGTGGTGGGGATTGTGGCTCCTGTTCGCATTGGCGGCGGTCGGCGTTAAGCCAGCGGTCTGGACCACTGCGGTAGCATCCTCATTCACGAAGGGGCGCGGCTTTGCACTCGCGGTCGCCTTGTGCGGCAGCGGCATCGGCTCCACCGTGATGCCCGTCCTTGCAACCTGGCTGATCGATTCCCATGGTTGGCGAAACGCGATCCCGATGCTGTGCGCACTCGTCGCGGTCGTGGTCATGCCGATCCTCTATTTCGGGCTGAACAGCGAGGCCGACAGGCGAAAGGTTGCCGCACGCAATCCCGCCACGCCGCAGCAGCCGCTTAAGGGAATGACGGCGCGCGAAGTCTTTCGCTCGGTCCGCTTCTTCAAGATCGCGCTTGCGGGCTTCGTCTTCACCCTGACGGGAATGGGAATGTCCAGCAATTTCATTCCGATCTTCACGTCGTTCGGGATCACCAGGGCGGAGGCGGCGGCCATTGCCGGCGTCGCGGGTATCAGCGCGATCGCCGGAAGACTGATGACCGGCGTTCTGCTCGACCGGTTCAATGCAAACCTGGTGGGCGGATCGATCATGCTCTTCCCGATCCTGACATGTGCCCTGCTGTTGTGGGCACCGGGCTCGGTTTCGGTCGCGTTCCTCGCGGTGATCATCTTCGGTATGACCATCGGCGCGGAGATAGACGTCATCGCGTTCCTCACGGCGCAGCAATTCGGCACCGCCCGTTACGGAACGATATTCGGCGTCATAGCCGCGCTCTGGTCGTTGGCGACGGCTGCGGGTCCGCTCTTCGTCAATGGCATCTACGATGCGACCGGCGAATACACACTGGCCTTGAAAATCGTGATTCCGTTCTTCGTGCTAGGATCGCTATGCATCCTGACACTGGGAAAACCGCGAGATCTGCCAGTTCATCCCGCCTAGCAAGTGATTAGCCGCCCAGGCGCATCTCGTCGCCGCTGATCGTCACGTCCTGCACCTTGGACAGGAACGACTGGCCCAACAGCGATACGTCGAGACCTTCGGGAATGATCGCGGCAGCAACGTTGCGTGCCTCGATCCCCTGCACTTCCATATGCTCGATCCGGGCAGGAACGCCATTCACGGGACCGCTGGCGCCGCGTCCGATCGGCTTCAGGTCGCCCTCGTGCCACGTGAGGCCAAGGGCCTCGGCATCCTCTCCGGTCAGCGCGACCATGCTGGCCCCGGTATCGACAAGAAAGCGCACTTGCATGCCATCGATGCTGGCGTCGGTGTAGAAATGCCCGTCGTGCTGGCGGCGCAGAACCGCCTGACCACCAAGCCACTGGTCGGACCGCGAGACGGCAAAGCGTTCCTCGGCGCCCGATCTGTCCGACAGATCGGCAGCGTCGCCGGCCTGCGGAACATCGTGTGTCGAAAGGCCGGGCGCAAACCACCCGACCAAAAGCGCGCAGACGAAGAGCGTGGTGATGGATCCGGCTTTCATCGCCGGAAGTCTAGGGTTCAGGCCTTAAGCACCCGTAAACCTGCTTGAACGGGTTGCCCGCAAGACCTTCAATCTCGGTAGTCCGTTTCGTCGCCCGAAGACTTATCGATCTCCAGCTCACCGATGCTCAGCTTGCCGATCCGCGCATCGCGCACGCGCAGCTTGCCGATCGCGAGCGCGCCAATCGCGACCACCCCCATGGCGAGGGCCCCCAGCGCGAAAGCGCCGAGCGCCAGCGCCCCGGTCGATACGGCGCCGAGCGCGGCGGAGCGGACGGCTACTGTTTTGATTTGCTTGGTCATTCCGCTGCTTGCGCCTCCGCATGACCAGCCTCGATCTCGGCGGCCTTGGCCTCGACCAGCGCGACGATGTGATCGAGCATGTCCTCGCTCTGCACATGGTGGTCGGTCACGCCCGACAGGTAGACCATGTGCTTGCCATTGCCACCACCGGTAATGCCGATGTCGGTTTCGCGCGCTTCGCCGGGGCCATTGACCACACAGCCCAGCACCGAAAGCGAGAGCGGCGTCTTGATGTGCTGAAGTCGGTCTTCGAGCGCCTGCACAGTGCGGATCACGTCGAAACCCTGCCGCGCACAGCTCGGGCAGGACACCACGCGCACCCCGCGCGTGCGCAGGCCCAGCGATTTGAGGATTTCGAAGCCGACGCGGACCTCTTCTTCCGGTTCGGCGGAAAGCGAGACGCGGATGGTATCGCCGATCCCGGCCCACAACAGGTTGCCCATGCCGATCGCACTCTTGACCGTGCCGCCTATCAGCCCGCCCGCCTCGGTAATGCCAAGGTGCAGCGGACAATCGACCGTATCGGCGAGGCCCTGATAGGCCGCGACCGCAAGGAATACGTCGCTGGCCTTTACCGCCACCTTGTATTCTTGGAAATCGTGGTCTTGCAGCAGCTTGATGTGGTCCAGAGCGCTTTCGACCAGCGCTTCGGGGCAGGGCTCTCCGTACTTTTCGAGCAGGTCCTTCTCAAGGCTGCCCGCATTGACCCCGATGCGGATCGCACAGCTATTGGCCTTGGCCGCGCGCACCACTTCGGCGACACGCTCGTCCGAGCCGATATTGCCGGGATTGATCCGCAGGCAGGCTGCGCCGGCATCGGCGGCTTCGAGCGCGCGCTTGTAGTGGAAATGGATATCGGCGATCACCGGAATGCGCGCGGCGCGCACGATCTCGGGCATGGCGGCGGTGCTCGCCTCGTCCGGGCATGACACACGGATCAGGTCCGCGCCCGCATCCTCGCAGCGCCTGATCTGGTCGATCGTCGCCCGGGCGTCGGCGGTCGGCGTATTGGTCATCGTCTGCACGGTGATTGGCGCATCGCCGCCCACCGGCACATTGCCGACCATGATCTGGCGGCTCTTGCGGCGCTCTACGTCGCGCCAAGGTCTGATCGATGACATGGGCGCCGATATAGGCCCGCGCGTGCATTGGGGCAATGACACGGCGGCGTTGATGCGTCATCATGGCTCAATGCAAACGACAGACCAAGTGGATCTCGACGGGCCGCTTCTCTTTGGCCGGGTGCTCGACGGCAAGGGCGGCGGCAGGCGTATCGACTGGAAGGACGTCTTCGGCTGGACCCCCGCACACCCCGGAGAAGTGCTGTGGGTCCACCTCGATCGCACAGTCGCCGAGGCAGCCGAATGGCTCGCGGGCGACCTCAAGTTGCCGACCCGGACTGTCGAAGTGCTGGTCAGCAACGAAACGCGCCCGCGCGCCTTTACCGAAGACAATACCCTGATCGCGATTCTGCGGGGCATAAATTTCAATCCCGGCGCGCAGCCCGAAGACATGATCGCCATGCAGATGTGGTCGGACGGCATGCGGGTCGTCACGCTTCGCCGCCGCAAGCTGCAAACGCCACGCGACACGCTTGCAGAAATCGATGCGGGGCACGGACCGACCGATGCCGGGGCGCTTATTACAGCGCTGATCGGTCAGATGATCGCGCGCATGAACAATTCGATCGTCGACAGCAACCTCATCATCGACGAGCTCGAAGCCGCCGATCCCGACGACGATGCCGAAGAGATGTTGGGCAAGATCGCGACGATTCGCCGCAATTGCCTCGCGCTCAAGCGGCACATGTCGCCCCAGCACGAAGCCCTGGAGTTCATCAGCCGTGACGCGCCGGAGTGGTTCGAGGAGCACGACCGGCGCGAAATCGCCGAGACCATCGATCGCCTGAGGCGTTACCTCGACGATCTCGACATCAGCAAGGAAAGCGCCGTGGTGCTGCAGGACGATTTGCGTGCGCGCACCGCCGCATCGAATGAGCACGCGACCTACATGTTGACCATCGTCGCGGGCATCTTCCTGCCGCTGGGGTTCCTGACCGGGCTGCTCGGCATCAATGTCGGCGGCATGCCCGGCATGGATGACCCTCAGGCGTTCTGGATCGTGGTAGGCCTGTGCTCCGCGATCCTGGGGATGCAGCTTCTCCTGTTCTGGCGATGGAAATGGTTCTGACCGGGTCAGGCTGCAAGTGCCCGCCCCGGCCAGATTTGCCCTTCAGAACATGCGCGACAGGTTAAGGCTCACGCCGAAATTCTTGGGAGACTGAATCCCATTGAGGTCCTGATAGACCGGGAGCGTGGCTTCGGCACCAAGCCGCAAGTTGCCGCCGATCACGACATTCGCCCCAAGTCCGGCCTGAAGGACTTGACCGCCGTAATTCTCCTGCCGGTCGGGCGGAGCAGCATGATTGTGCGGGCCATTGTAGTGACCTTCGATCTTGCCTTCGTCAGCATAGGCAATCCGCGCGGTGATTGCCGCGGTCGGCGATAGCGGCCTGGCCAGCCAAGCGCTCGCATCGAAGCGGTCGCCAAGCCGGTACCCGCTTTCGTTGCGGTTTTTCGCCCGGAACTTGTAGCGCGCCTGCGCGCCCCAGCGCAGCGCGTCACTGCCGCCGCCAACCGTGAAGGATGGGATCAGGTCCCAGGTGCCGCTGCCCGGCTGCATGCCGTAATGCACGAAAGCGCCGTCATGGCCCTTGCGCGATACGCTCCCGGTCGGGATCGATACGGCTAGCCCGGCATGAGCGGAGAGCTTCGGATTACGCGACAATGCGACAAGCGCGCCGAGTTCCGTATCGCCAATGCCGCTTACGGAATGTTTCATCGTTTCGCCGGGTGCAAGAGCGTGATGCCCCCCATGCTGGCCGCCTCCATCGTGTCCGTCATCGTCATGGGCGCCGATGCCGAGCATGGTCATTTCCATGCGCATCCACATCGGCATGAGCGCGAAGGTGACGCGGTCGCTTGGCGCCCACATCAGGTGCAGCATCACCATGTCCATCGTCATCGACTTAGTGCGGGATGTATATCCGGCCATGGCAATGTCGTGATCGGAAATGGTGCGCGTTCCGGACTGGTTGGCTCCGCCGAATTCGTCGTGCATCCAGACAAGTCCGACCATGAACTCGCCGCCGCGATGGACGTGTTCGCCCATGATTCCGGCAGGGCCGTGCTCATCGGCGCGTTGGCCGATGGCGATAATGTGGTTGTCCTCGTGGTCGGCATGGGCCGCCGTCGGGGCAACGGCAAGCAGCATCGGCAGCGCAAGCGCGCCGCCGCGTTTCAGTTTCTTCATAGCTATTGTCTTTCGCTTGAGTGATTTTCTGGAAATCAGCGTCAAACGATGACGGGAGGCCCTCTTGCCGGCGGTCGCAGGCCGCGTGCGGCGACCAGTCGCGCGGTGACCGATTGCGGTGCAATATCAAGCGCAGCGATGGCGGGCATTGCGGCAAGAGCCAACGGCACGGGCAAGTCCAGGGCCTTGCCGAGCGTTACTCCGAAGGGGCAGGGATCGCGCGGTACTTCGTCATGCGACGAATCCGAATGATGCCCTTTGCCGTGCGATGAACCCGCACCATGCTCCATACGATGCAACGAGCCCGCGCCATGCGCTGCGTGGCCAATCTCAGGCTGCGCCACCGCGATCGGGACCTGGCTCGGGCAAGGCATCATACGCAGGCCATGCTCGGTCTGCATGGGCATCCAGCCTAAGGGAATTGCCGCACGCGCCAGGATCGCTGCGGCGACAAGCAGCAGTGCGATCAGCATCAGTCGGGAATGGCGGTCAGGCCCCATAGCGCCGCGGGCTGTAGGTCAGACCATCAAGCCGCGCAAGGCAACGGGTGGAGTGAGAATAGAAACTCGTCGTCGCGGTGGCTGGTCACCCAGAAATCGATGTCGGCAACCTTCTCAAAGCCATAGCGCCGATAGAATCTCTGGGCGCCGGAATTCTCGCTCCAGACGGAGAGTTGCACTTCGTCCGCGCCGTGGCTTCGCGACTCGCACAGCGCCCAGTCCATCAGCTCCGTGCCGATTGCCTGTCCAGTGCGGGCAGGATCGACATAGAGCCTGTGCAGCGTGACCGGTCTTTGCCCGCGCGCATGCTCGGGCCATTCTGCCGCGAGGTGCATCAGGCAATAGCCGATGATGGCATCGTCCTGCGTGGCAAGCTGGATGCGCACCCAGGGGTTGGCGATTTCGCCGCGCACCGCAGGTTCGCCATAGGCCTTTTCCAGAAATGGTTCGAGGTCGCTGCTAGCATAGCAATGCCCGAAGGCCGCGACGAAGGCGTGTCGCCCGAATGCCGCAAGGCTTGCGGCATCGTCAAACGAAGCGGGGCGCAGGATCATGATCCCACGCCCCGCATGCAATCCGGCAATTGTGCCGAAGGAATCAGCCCTTGCGGTCCCACTCCTCAAGCTTGCGTGCCGCCCATTCGCGACCGCCAAGGCCGAAGGCGAGCGCGCCGGCCACGGCCAGGCCTACCACCATGGCGCCGAACGCGGTCTCGGTGATGATGTCGCCAACCCCGGTGAAGGAAAGGCCCATGAAGGTGAAGATAATGATCGTTGCCCAGCGCACTATGGTTGGAGCCATCGATCCCTCGCCAGCACCGCCCATCAGCTTGGCAAGCAGATTGGCAATGAGGAAGCCGAAACCGATCACCACCGCACCGAACACCACCGAACCGCCCAACTTGAGCACTTCGTTGAGGATCGCGGTCAGCTCGGGAAAGCCGAGCTGCTTGGTCGCGGCAATAGCGAAGAACAGGATGATCGCCACTTGCACGACCCGAGCAATAACGCCTGAGGCGCTTGTCCCGTCGGGCAGCAATCCGGTCTCGCCCAAGGAACGATCGACGCCGAGACCCGGCAGCACGTCCTTGAGGATATCGACCACGAACTTGCTGATGAAATAGCCGATACCGAGCAGCAGCGCGGCCGCAATTATGTTCGGTATCGATTCCAGAATCATGCGCAGCATATCGCTGGCTGGTCCCGAAATCGCGGCAATATTCAGCACGCCCAGCGCACCGATGGCGACCGGAATCGCGATCAGGGCATAGATGACAGTGCCGATGGTCTTCGAAATCGCGCCGCTGCCGGTCACGTTCTCGACGCCGCCCTTGGTCGCCCATTTGTCGAGATCGGCAGTTTGCATGGCCGTCACCGCGATGTCGCGAACGATACCTGCGATCATCAGGCCAACGAACAGCAGCAAGCCTGCACCGACCAGATTGGGGATGAACCGTACGACGTTTTCGAGCAGCGAATTGATCGGGCCGCCGACGGCATCGAGTTCCAGCACCTGGAGGACGCCAAGGAGACCGAACAGCCAGATGAAGAGGCCAACAATCTTGCCGAGCGAAACGCCGACGCTCTCGCCGCTTGAACTGGTCCGCTGGAGCAGCGGCACCGCGTCGATAAGCTTGGCAAAGGCCCATTTCGCGGCCTTGGCCAGCGCCCAGGTTACAATAAGGATGCCGATGGCCATCAGCGCCTTCTCGCCGATGGCAATAGCCAGCTCCTGATCGAAGACATAATTTCCAATGCGCATCCGATGTCCCCCTTTATCCGTTATTTGAGGCGGCGGAACCTAGCACAGATCAGCTGATTTCCCAAACCGGGCAGCTGGCCTGACCGGGGAAAACGGAAGCCTAAGCGAACTTGTCGGCCTTGCGCTCGCCCAGCCGCATGCGCGTTTCAAGCCGGGCGCGAAGCTGCGAGTAATAGGCATCGAGGAAGGCCCGTTCCTCGCCCTCGCCGTCAGTCCGGCCGATCTTGCCGGCGATAGCCTGCCGCACATTGGCCAGCGCCTCCGGCCGGTTTTCGCGCAATACCCTTTCGAGCGTCTGCAGCTCGTACTCGCCGTAAACGTCGAGCTCCTCGTCGCTAAACCGGAAGGCTGGGGCAGGCGCTCCATCGACGTCCTCCTCCTGTGTGGCGGACATGGCGGCCTCCAGCTTGCGCTTGGGTTGCTCCACCACCCACGAACCGGCAACAATGTCTCCCGCGCGCAGCCGATCCTTATTCCAGAAGGGAAACAGCGCGAAGATCAGAAACCACGCCGCTCCGGCCAGCATCGCGGCACCCGCATCCTCATCGCCGGCCGAGGCGATGAAAACCAGCGGCAAGAACAGCTCGATATCGCGCAGCAGGTTGCGCGCGATCACCATTTCGACCGACAGCCTGCCCCCGTCGCGCGCTGCGACCCGGACGCCCACAAGCCGCTTGCCCGGCGTCGCGCCGCGCGGACCCAGCTCGAAAAACAGGAAATAGGCGTTACGGAACAGGAACATGGCGATGATCCACAGCACGAAAAGGAATTCGAGCGCGCCGATCCCGCCGGCCTTGTCGCCGGCCTCGAAGAAATTGGCCAGACCGCCAAACGCGATCGAGGCCAGCGTGATCATCGTCACGATCTGCAGGAACGTGATGAAGGCGAGGTCCATGATAAGTGCACCGGCCCGGGCACCCTTGCTGGCCACAGTGATCGGCAGCGCGATTCCTTCGGGGGTGACAAGCTCACGGTCGCGGGTCGACCGTCGCAGCCTTTCAGGCACGGCGGGGCTCACTTGTCCTCCTCCTCGCCACCGCGACCCAGTGCAAGGAAATAGGCCAGCCACAGGACCAACATGAACAGGCCGATGACGAACCGGCCAAGCGAATCGCCCACCAGCTGCCGCGCAAAGCCCTCGAGCAGGGCGGCGACCACCAGCATCATCACCACGCCGGTCATCACCTGCGCGGCGCGGCGTCCCGCCACGGCGGTCGCTTCGAGCACGCCAAGCTGACCCGGAAAAGCCATCGAGCGCCCGACATGCAGGCCCGACGCGCCCGCCAGCAGGATCGCGAACAGTTCGGTCGTGCCATGGACCGAGAGCCATGCCACGAATTCGAGCAGCAGCCCCTGCCCGGCAAACAGCCACAGCATCGCGCCAAGCCCAACCGTGTTCTGCACCAGCAGCATCAGGGTCGGCACGCCGAAGGCGAACCCCAGCGCAAAGGCGAGGATCGAGACCTGCGCATTGTTGCTGAACAGGTAGGCGGCGAAGGCGGATAGGCCGGTGCTGCCGTCCGTCGCTTCTAGCGTCTGTTGGAGCACTTCGCGGCTCGCACCCGGTACTCGCCCACCTGAAAGACCACCCGGCACCAGCGAGCCGTACCAGTCGGGATCGCCCGCCACCAGCAGCCAGCCCGCAGCCGTGCCCGCCACCATCACCGCCAGCGCGATCAGCACGTCGAGCCATATAGCACGCACCGAGCGGCTCCAGCCTCCGCCCAGGAATGCCCGCAGCCACGACCAGAGCGAGGAACGCGGCCCATAGACCACGAACCATGCGCGCTGCACCAGCGCCTCGAGATAGGCGAGCGTTGCCGCGTCGAGCGAAATCTCGCGTGCGACCGAAAGGCTGGAGGCGACAGTGCGGTAAAGCACTGGAAGCGCCTGCACGTCCTCATCCGAGAGACGGCGCAGCTGGCCCTTCTCCATCCGCACGACGATCGCTTCAAGCCGCTTCCAGTCGGCCTCGCGCTCGAAGCGGAAGCGATCCGAGCGCAGGGCTGCGGCCTCGATCGCGCCGTTTTGCGATGGCGGCGCGCTCATCCGATCGCTCCGGCGCGCTTGATTGCGAGGTAGGCGTCGATCAGCCGCGTGCCGACCTGATCGTAAGGCGCCTCGAGCACGTCGGCCCCCGCCTGGCGCAACCGCAGGCGCACCAGCTCGCGCTGGCGCAGCAGCGAATCCGCCGTCACCGCCATGGCCAGCTTCTGCATGTCGTCGGGCGCGGCAGCGGCCATGCCCTGCAGTTCGGCGTCTTCAAGAGTCACGAACAGCACGAGGTGGCGGCTGGCGAGGCGACCCAGCGCCTCGCGCATCAATTCGGCGCTGGTGGGATCAGTGAAATCGGAGAACACCACGATCATCGAGCGACGCTGCAGCCGAGCCGCCAACGTTGCCATGGCGAGCGTGAAATTGGGCTCCTGCGCCCGATAGTCGAGCCCGGCAGCCGCCTGCTGCAGTCGGTGGAACTCGCGGGTCGAGGAAACGAAGGGGCTCATCGTCTCGGGACGAGCGGCAAATCCGAACAGCGCGGCGCGATCTCCCGTCCGCAGTGCGACATAGGCAGTTGCGAGCGCAGCGGAGACTGCCCGATCAATGCGCGGCATGCCATCGATCGGCTCGCACATCGCCTGCCCACAATCGACGGCGAAGACGATCTGGTTGTTACGCTCTGTCTCGTACTCCTTGGCAAACAGATGCACGTGACGCGCCGAGCTCTTCCAGTCGATGCGGCGACGGTCCATGCCCGGCTGGTAATCGGTCAGCGATTCGAACTGCGTGCCCTCGCCGCGCATCCGCCGGGCAATGAGGCCGACCTGCGCGTTGCGCAGGAAAGTCTGCAGGGGGGGACTGCGCACCGGTCCGATATTGGGCCAGATCCGCACGTCCTCGTTCGTCTCCTCGCGATGCATCCGTGCACCCAGACCGAGCGGCCCGGTCCAGCGCAGCCACAGCGTTGCGAAACGAGCGGTGCCGCGCCGGTTGGGCACGAAAGTCGTTTCCGCCAGCGCCGAGCCATCGGACAGGCGATCAAGCGCAAAGCTCGCCCGGCCGCCATCGAAGAGGCGCGAGTCGCAGGCCAGAGCGCAGCCAACCTCGCTGCGTGGACCACCTGCGAAGAGAGCGCGGACCTGCAAGCTGCTCGCTTCGCCAACTTCGGCATCGGGCGCGGTCGTGAATTCGAGACCGGTCAGACGCCCCGCGATCACGGCATCGATCACGATCAGCACTAGCAGGGCGAGGCCGAGCAGCGGCGCAACGATCCACGCGTAGGCGGCTGTCGCCCCGATCACTAGCGCCGGCGGCGCGGCCAGAGCCAGCACCACGGCGGCGCGACGCGTCGGCACGATGAGGCTGGTGGGGCGAATCACGTCAGCGCGGCGCCTCGGTCTGGGTCACGAGATCGGCGACCAGCGCCTCGACCTGCTTGCCTTCGATCTCGGCAGCAGGACTCAGCAGCAGGCGGTGGCGAAGCACGGCGGTTGCCAGCGCTTTGACATCGTCGGGCAGGACATAGTCTCGCCCGTCAAGCGCCGCGCGCGCGCGTGCGGCGCCAGCCAGCAAGACCGCGGCACGCGGGCTTGCGCCCACTGCCAGATCGGGGCTTTCGCGCGTGGCTCGCACCAGCCGCACGACATATTCGGTCACCGCGTCAGACAGCGTAACACCGCGCACGGCCTCGCTCGCGGCGTTGAGAAGCTCTGGGGTCGCGACCGTGGCAATGCCAAGTTCGGCGGGCGACGCCAGCCCGCGGTTTTCGCCAAAACCGGCAACAATCCGCGCTTCCTCCTCCTCGCTCGGATAGGGCACGAGCAGCTTGAACAGGAACCGGTCGAGCTGCGCTTCGGGCAGCGGATAGACGCCCTGGCTCTCGATCGGGTTCTGCGTCGCCACGACCATGAAATGCTCGGCCAGTTGGTAGGCCTCCCCGTCGAGAGTCACGCGTCGCTCCTGCATTGCTTCCAGCAGGGCAGCCTGTGTCTTGGGCGGCGTACGGTTGATTTCGTCGGCGAGCAGGAGATCGCAGAAGATCGGGCCGCGCGTCAGGGTAAACTGGCTGGTCTGGAAATTGAACAGGTTGGAACCCAGGATGTCGCCGGGCATCAGGTCCGGCGTGAACTGGATGCGCCCGAAATCGAGGCCGAGGCTGGCGGAAAAGCACTGCGCGAGGAAAGTCTTGGCCGTGCCCGGCGGGCCTTCGAGCAGAACATGGCCGCGCGCCATCAGGGCGATCAGCAGGTGATCGACGATTTCCTCCTGCCCGACTACGGCCTTGGCGACCTCGCCTCGGATAGCGCCTGCCAGCGCGCCCAGTTCGGCAAGGCTCATCGCGCCGGATGCGGGAGTGGGCTGGTCTGTCATCGGGTCAGTTTCCTCTCGAGCGCATGCAACTCGCGTGCTGCGCCAATGGCCTGGGTAATGCTGCCTGCATTGCGCAGGCGGGCGACGATTTGGGAGAACGGCTGGGAATCGGGCGCACGCGCCGCCAGCGCCCGGTCGATGGCGCGTTCGGTGTCCTCGACGCTCGGCTGCCGGGCAAGTCCCAGCGCGCGGATCAGATTGGTCCTCGCCCGGTCGGCATAGGGACGTGTCACGAGATGCAGGCGATGGGTACGCCGCAGGAAGCCGGCCGAGTTGGCAACCAGCGCGCGCTTGCCGAAAGCAATTGCGCGCGTCGCTTTGCGCGGTGGACCGAAGCGCAGAAACGCACGCCAGGCAATGACCGCAGCGGCAAGCAGGAGGCACAGCGTCGCCGCAAGGAACGGCGGCGTAAATGCAAGCGTGAGCAGGTTGGTGGCGCGGCCATGTCCGTTGAACGTCAGGTCGAACAGGACCGGCATGTCCTCGCCTCTGGTTGCCGCATCAACCAGAAGCAGCGCCAGTCGTGCGTTCTCTTTCCTCGCCAGCCCGTAATTGTCGATGAGATCGGGCTCGAACACCAGAATCAGTGGCCAGCGACTCCGCCCCCGGACAGTCGGCGCGGGACGCTCGAGGGCCATCGCCGCGAGCCTGGGATAATGGCCGCCATCGGCGAGATAGGCTGCGAGAATGCCGCCGTCCGCGCTGGTGACCAGCGGCACCAGCCGATTGCCGCTGCCGGTGAGCACTTTCGCCGGATCGGGCAGGATTCCGCCAAAGCCCTGCGTCTGCCAGCGCGCACCTCCCCCCACCGGACCAATGCCGACACCGACATCATCCAGGAAACCCTGCCACTGCGGGCCTGCCACTCCCGAAAGCACGACCCAGCCCTGTTTGGCCTCGTCGGGCCGCACCGATCGGGGGATCGGCACGGCCTGCCATTTCGGCGTGACGACAATCGTCGGACCCTTGTTGCGATGCCGTTTCACGACCCGGTCGATCTCGTCGCCATCGGCAAAGGCAGGCGGTGTCAGCACCAGCACGCCCTGCTCGTGCCCCGGATTGTCGCTGCGCGCCATCCGCACCTCGCGACCCTGCGCTTCGATCAATCGCGCGAATCCGGCAAAGCCGTTGAGGCCCCTGCCCGCGCCATGGCCGCCGCCATCGTTGGCGCTCCCACCGGTCATACCCGCGCCGATCATCCATAGGAGGGCGACGAACAGCGCCGAGCCGCCCAGCACGAGCAGGAGCGCCGAACGCAGCGAGAAGGGATTGCCTGACGCCGTCTCGCTCATCCCGGCAGCTCCGCCAGGGCAAATTCGGCATAGGCTTGGCGCGCCGCGCTCCAGTCCGCTTCGTCGAGCCGCCGCAGGGCAAACAGGCTGCGTTCGACTCGCTCGGCGATCACACTAAAGGCACTGCGGGCCCGTTCTGGCAGCTTGGGGAAAAGCGCAATTTCGCGCGCGGTGCTCGCGGGCAGCAGCCAGTCTGGCCGCGCCTCGGCAATGTCGGCAACGCTGCGCTTGAGCAGCAGGTGCACCGCATCCTCATAGCGCCCCTCGCCCGCCAGCCGGTCTGCATCGGCCAGTAGCGCGGCTGCAGAATCACGGTCCGGAGACCATACCTCTTCCGGCGCGGCGGGCTGACGCAAGCGCCAGCGCTCGATCAGCGGCGCGAGGAGGAACCACGCAGTCACCAGCGCCATCAGCACGGCAAGCGCGATCAGCACCCATTGCACCGTCGGCCACGACATGCCCAGTGCCCTGCCGAGCGGCTCGAACAGCTCGCGCAACCACTCGTTCAGCCGCTCAAGCCAGCCTGGCGTTTCGGGTGGCGGCTTCGGCTCGACCGGTGCGAACTGGATGTCGCCAGCCTCGCGCATGGTGCGCCAGGCCTCCTCGGGCGAGGGGGCCTGCGCTGAACTCACCCGCGCGGCCGCGCCTGTTCATAGGTGCCGAGAATGCGCACTGCGTCGCAGTGGAAGCCCAGTTCGGCCATCGCCCTGTCAAACGGTGGATCGCCGGGTGCACCCTCGATGTCACAATAGAAGGTCGTCGCTGCGAAGCTCGCACCCTTTTGGTAGCTTTCCAGCTTGGTCATATTGACGCCGTTGGTCGCGAAACCGCCCAGCGCCTTGTACAGCGCGGCAGGCTGGTTCGTCAGTTCGAACACGAAAGTCGTCATCACCGGCTTGCCTTCGAGCACGGCGGGATCGAGCGGCTCTTCGGCCAGCAGCACAAATCGCGTCGTGTTGTCCTCGGCATCGGCGATCCCATCATCGACAATCTTAAGGTCATAGAGCTCGGCAGCGATTCGCGGTGCGATGGCGCAAGCCTGGATATCGCCCTGCTCCTTGACGAAAGCGGCTGCACCGGCCGTATCGGCATAGACCATCGGCACAATGCCGCGCTCGCGCAGATAGTGCCGCGTCTGCCCCAGCGCCTGCGGGTGACTGTAGGCGGCGGCAAAAGGCCCATCAGTCAGTGCCATGACCGTATAGCTGATCGGCAGGAAATACTCGCCGACAATCGAGAGCCCGCTTTCGGGTAGCAGGAAATGGATATCGGCAACGCGGCCGTTCTGGGAATTCTCGATCGGGATGATGGCGCGTGCCGCCGTGCCGTCCTTCACGGCGTCGAGCGCATCCTCGAAACTGAAACAGGGCAAGGGCAGGCACTCGGGATCGTATTCGATCGCTGCGCGATGGCCGTTACAGCCGGGCGCGCCCTGGAAAGACATCGCGCGCGAAGGCTCTTTCGCCGCTGCCTCGGTCATTTGCCTGACGAGAGCCAGGGCCGGTTCTGGATAGGAATGCATCGGAGCAGCGATTAAGCCGCAAGAGCAACAACCGCAATGGCTCTTGCGCTTGTCGGCGTGCCTTACTAGAGCGGCGCGCAAGACCGCTTGGCAGCATTACCTACGGGGCAGCTTCGAATGGAAGACCGTTTCAATACCATCGCCGGCTGGGCGCTGTTCGCCGGCATCGTCGGCCTGGGCCTCAACAGCATCAGCGCGCATTATTTCTCGGCGGACAAGCCGCATCGCCCGCACCACATGGGCTACGAGATCGAAGGCGTCGAAGCCGAAGGCGGTGGCGAGGAAGGCCCGCCGCTTGCGACACTGCTCGCAGAAGCCGATCCGGCCAAGGGTGAAGCCGTTTTTGCCAAGTGCGTGTCGTGCCATACGATCAACGCCGGCGGCGCTACGGGCATCGGCCCCAATCTTCATGGCGTGATGGGCACTGCGATCGGAGCCCATGCCCCCGGTTTCGCCTATTCGGATGCGCTCAAGAGCCACGGCGGCAACTGGACCTGGGAAAACATGGACGCTTGGCTCAAGAGCCCCAAGGCTTTCGCCAGCGGCACCAAGATGACTTTCGCCGGTCTCGGCAAGGCTGAAGATCGCGCTGCTATCCTGGTCTATCTCAACAGCCAGGGTTCGAACCTGCCGCTTCCCGCTGCGCCTGCTCCCGAGGCCGATCCGGCCGAAGGCGAGGCCGATGACGGAGCGGAAGCGCCTGCCGAAGGCGCCGAGGCTCCGGCCGAAGCCGCGGAAGCTCCGGCCGAGTAACCGGCACTCTCAAAAATCACGAAATGGGCGGGGCGCAAGCCTCGCCTTTTTTGTTTCACGCCCCCTTGAAGCCCTTGGCGATCACGTACCATTCCGACGAGCCCTTGCGACTCGCCGGGGGTTTGGCGTGTTTCACGCTGGAAAAGTGCTTCTTGAGCAGGCCGAGCAGCGCATTGTCGGTCCCGCCCGCCAGCACTTTGGCGACGAAAGTGCCGCCCGGCGCCAGCGTGCGAATCGCGAAATCCGCCGCCGCCTCGACAAGTCCCATCGTGCGCAGGTGATCTGTCTGCTTGTGGCCGACCGTATTGGCCGCCATGTCGGACAGGACGAGATCGGGCGGCCCGTCGAGCGCGCCCATGATCGCTTCGGGGGCTTCATCGGCAAGAAAATCCATTTCGAAAATGGTCACGCCTTCGATCGGGTCAGTGGGCAGCAGGTCGATGCCGACCACGCTTGCGGCAGAACAACGCTCCCGCATCACCTGGCTCCAGCCACCCGGCGCGATCCCGAGATCGACCGCGCGCTTTACGCCTTTGAGCAGGTCGAAGCGCTCATCGAGTTCGGCCAGCTTGTAGGCCGCGCGGCTGCGATAGCCGTTCGCCTTGGCTTTCTTGACGTAAGGGTCGTTGAGCTGGCGCGCCAGCCAGCGATTCGAGCTGGTGCTGCGCTTCTTGGCCGTCCGCACCCGTTCGCGCCCGCCTGAACCGCCCCGGCTCATGCGCGCGCCGCCACGGAAGGAAGCCGCTGACCTCCGGGGCCGTCCGAGGCGATCAGGCTGCGCAGGATGCCTTCGCGAATGCCCCTATCGGCAACGCCCAGCCGGTCGGCGGGCCACAGGTCGAGAATCGCTTCGAGAATCGCACAGCCCGCCACCACCAGATCGGCGCGTTCCCGCCCGATGCAGGGCACTTCACGCCGGTCCTCGATGGACAGCGTGGCGAGCCGGGTACTGATGAATCGCATGGAATGGGCCGGGACAATCAGGCCATCGACGGCGCGCCGGTCGTATTGCGGCAGTTCGAGATGCAGGCTGGCAAGAGTCGTGACCGTCCCGCTCGTCCCCAGCAGGCGCAACGGCCCGTCTGAAGTAGCCCGTGCCCGGTGTTCTGCTGTTCTCGCGCCGAAATCCGAGAAACTGTCGGAGACGACCTTTCGCATCTTCGCATAGCGGTCGTCGCGGGCCTGCGCTCCCGGCAGTTCCGCTCCGCAATGTTCGCTGAGCGATACGACGCCCCAAGGCACGGAAAGCCAGTCGAGAATGCGCGGCTCGCCCTGGCTGCTCTCGATCAGCACAAGCTCGGTCGAGCCGCCGCCGATATCGAAGATCAGCGCCGGGCCTGAGCCGGGCTCTAGCAGGACATGGCATCCCAGCACGGCAAGCTGGGCTTCTTCCCGGGCGCTGATGATGTCGAGCGCAATGCCCGTCTCTTCGCGCACCCGCTCGATGAAATCGGGGCCATTCTCGGCCCTGCGGCAGGCTTCGGTGGCGACCGAGCGGGCCAGCGTCACCCGGCGGCGGCGCAACTTGTCCGAGCATACCCTGAGCGCGCCCAGGGTCCGGTCCATCGCCGCATCGCTGAGCCTGCCCGTCTGCGCCAGCCCCTCGCCAAGCCGGACGACGCGGCTGAAGGCATCGATGATGGTGAACGCGTCTCCGGTGGGCCGGGCGATCAGCAGGCGGCAATTGTTGGTGCCAAGGTCGAGCGCGGCATAGGAGCCGCGAAACGCCTGCTGCGTAGCTGGCTGCAGCGGCGGCGGAGCCGGTGCGGCGGCGACGGCAGCCGGAGCTGCTGACCTGCGCCTGCTGGGATTGCCGGCCTTTTTTGATCGGTTGCGCCGGTTACGGCGCTTCGATCCGCGCTTGCCCGAAGGCTGCGCCTGAGCGACCGGCGGAGCATCATCCGCCATGAACTTCTAACTCATTTATATACTTCCTGCCGCTTCCGGCAGTTACCTGACCGTGATGCTAGCGAGCATGTGTCATGCGGGCAAGTGCGGCGACTTGACGGGCAAGGCCACTCCACCTAAAGCGCGCGCCTTACCGATATTGCCCCGTCGTCTAATGGTAAGACTACGGACTCTGACTCCGTCAATTGAGGTTCGAATCCTCACGGGGCATCCAGGTTATTCAGCCACTGTCGGATTGCATGAAGTCTGACTCAAATTTCAAAAGAATGACTCCAGGGGAATTCCGATACCTGACAGGACGTTATTACGTCGCAGGGACCCGGTTACGAAATTGCAGGGGCTGCTTGCCGCAGGGCTGAACTAGCGCATTAAGTGACTGATTTTTCAGAAGGTACGGAACGTCTCGATTTAAGAGCACGGATGGCGACAAGTGGACATTCCAGTGAGCCAATCAAAATGTCAGCTAGGCGCCCTAACAATAGACATTGGAGGCAAAGATCGCCATTCCCGAAACCTGACATTTGAAGCGTATGCCATCCGCGATGCAATCGACATTGAGGCTAGCTTGTCCCGCCGCAATTTGTGCCTGAACAACCTTAATCATCGAGGCGAATGGAATACTGACTCTCGTTGAATGCCCGCGTGTCGGCGATCATCAATCGAGAATATTTTTCCGCTTGTGAGGAGGCCTGATTCATGGGCCTCATGAGCGGTCTGCAAGGCAGTGATTACTCAACTTGTGATCGACTTCAAGGACAGGGAGCACTAAACTGCGAACCGGATCACAAAGCACTTGAGCCGGATCGCATCAGCCGAGATTTTCGAGCAATGGCCGGCCCATACGGAGATGCGCTCCGGTGGTCAGGCCGGCAACGGGCCTCCAAATCTCAGGAGCGAGCATGACGATCGTCGATCCATGCTCGAACCAGCCCATCTCTTCACCCTTGGCAAATCTGGTTGAGACATTTGCGGTGCGCTCGCCGCCTTCGCGAAGGCCGCGAGCTTCGTCCAGGAAGGGCAACTGAATGCTCGCCACCAGCACCGCAGCGACCGGCACCAGCGCAATCCTCGATTGATCGACGCAAAGCCTAGCGTGAATCGGCGCACGCTCGTTGCGGCAATAAAGCCTCTCGATGCGCTTGAGTGTGGGCGGATTCACGTTCCAGGTGTCGCCCGAGATGTATCGGACCTTTTCGACAATCATGTCGTGCGGCGCATGGAAGCGATGGTACATTCCCGCAGTGAGCCGCAGCGTGACGTACCAGCCGCCTTCCCACTGCGCAGCGACGGCATCATCTCCGAGCAGGTCGGCGACTGAATAGGCCATGCCCTTGATTTGTAGCGCCATGCCGTTTTCGATGCGCCCAAATGCGCCGACGATGGCGTCGCTCGGCGCGGTCAGTACGGCGGGATCTGCATCGACCGGGCGGGCGCCCGGCCTGATTGCGCGCACGAAGGCGGCGTGGAGCGAAGCAAAGCGGGTTTCGCGCGAATCTGTCAGATCAACGTCACAAAAGAAGCGCCATAGGGCAATCGAGAGACGGGCGACGAGCGGGTTTTCGAGCTTGCTGAACCAGCCCATGAAGCGAGTGCAGGCATGGCGCGGAATACGGTTGGTCAGAAGGAAGTTGAGTTCCTCGGCCTGAAAGACCCTACGGATCGATTTGCGCAGGCTCATGCAATGCCGCTCCCGATGGCTCCGAGGAGACTGACGTGACCAGAAATCGATTTGCGGCAGGCGTTTTGCTGGCACCGCTCGGCGCGCTGCTTGGCGTAAAGGCATGGGAGCGCCTGCGCCTCTCGCGCGCGAAGCACGGTTCACTGGCCGGGCACCCGCGCACCGCGAAGCGACTGGCTGGGCAGATGCCGTTTTACGAGTTCGACCGCGACGAATTCTTCCGTGCCGACGATGCCCCCGAATGATCTGCCCCCTTCTGAGTGGCCCAATTTCTATTTTAGAATTGGCCACAAAGGAGGAATGGAATGGCAAGGAAGCACAAGCCGGAGGAGATCATCGCCAAGCTGCGTGAGGCGGAGATCGTGCTGGCGCAGGGGGGAACGGTTGCCGATGCGTGTCGCCGGATCGGCGTCACCGAGCAGAGCTACTACCGCTGGCGCAAGGAGTATGGTGGTCTGAAGATGGATCAGGCTCGGCGCATGAAAGAGCTGGAGAAGGAGAACGCCCGGTTGCGCCGGGCGGTATCGGACCTGACACTGGACAAGCTGATCCTGCAGGAAGCTTCCCGGGGAAACTTCTGAGCCCCGCGCGCCGCAGGCGCTGTATAGATCATATCCGGGGCATGATGCCGGTGTCCGAGCGGCGGGTGTGCCGCGTGCTCGGACAACATCGATCGACACAGCGCAAGACGCCGCGCGGGGCGGATGACGAAGCCGCACTGACCGAAGACATCATCGCGCTTGCCCGGCAGTACGGTCGCTACGGCTATCGCCGGGTGACGGCCTTGCTGCGGGATGCTGGCTGGCATGTGAACCGCAAGCGGGTGGAACGCATCTGGCGACGCGAGGGGCTCAAGGTGCCGCAAAAGCAGCCCAAACGCTCTCGGCTCTGGCTCAATGACGGATCGTGCATCCGGCTGCGGCCCGAGTATCCGGGGCACGTGTGGTCCTACGACTTTGTTGAAGGGCGCACCCACGACGGTCGCAAGTTCCGCATCCTGTCGATCATCGATGAGGCCAGCAGGGAGTGTCTGGCTTTGCCGGTTGCGCGACGCTTGCGAAGCGAGGATGTGCTGGCAGCGCTGGCTGAACTGTTCGTCACCCGTGGGCCGCCAGCGCACATACGGTCAGACAACGGCCCCGAGTTCATCGCCAATGCCGTGCAGGAGTGGCTGGCAAAGGTTGGTGTGAAGACGCTCTACATCACACCCGGCAGTCCGTGGGAGAATGGCTACTGCGAAAGCTTCAACGGCTCGATGCGGGACGAACTGCTCAACGGGGAGATCTTCTACACCCTGGCCGAGGCTCGGATCCTGATCGAAGCCTGGCGCCGACACTACAACACCATCAGGCCGCACAGCTCACTGGGATATCGCCCACCGGCCCCGGAAACGGCGACGCCGCCATGGCTGCCCTCCGGTTCCGCTTCGCTCCACCTGCGGCCAGCCATGGCGCCGGAGGCAGTTTTACACTAACAATCATCGCGGACCACTCGGTGGGGGCCGGTCAGTTCATGTCCGCTGCCTG
>Ga0181594_10000366_pt1 | contig 40575 bp, 31 predicted proteins | sample 071ome_18_FD_145603 | JGI IMG/M metagenome (GOLD analysis project Ga0181594, IMG submission 145603) | Coastal salt marsh microbial communities from the Groves Creek Marsh, Skidaway Island, Georgia - 071413BT metaG (spades assembly) | ecosystem: Environmental > Aquatic > Marine > Intertidal zone...
CACCATGTGCAACTTGTCCGCGTTCGTGTCGAGGAACGCGCGCAGACCTCCGACCTCCCCGAGCCCGATGTACGTGACGATACAGCCGCCGATGAGCAGGGCGGACCCCTGGAGAAGGTCGGACCAAACCACCGCCTTGAGGCCGCCGTACACCGTGTACGCGCCGGCCAGAATCCCGATCAGCCAGATCCCGGGAACGAGATCGAGACCGAAGATGGTCTGAAGCCCGAGTGCGCCCGAGTAGAGGACGCCGGCGATCGCGACGCCCACGTACGCCGCCATGAGGTATAGCGCCATGATCGTGCGCGCCGGGTTCCCATACCGATGCTCCAGGAACTCGGGCATCGTAAAGATCCCCAGACGCAGAAAGAGGGGGAGGACCCAGAAGGCCACGATCACGAGGGACAGGGCAGCGATCCACTCGTACGACGCGATCGCCAGACCGGCTGCTCCAAAGCCCGATCCCGCCATCCCGATGAAGTGCTCGGTGGAGATATTCGAGGCGATCAGGCTGAAGCCGATCAGCCACCATGTCAGGCTCCGCCCTGCGAGGAAGTAGTCCTCGCCCGTGTCCTCCTCTCGCGATGCGTACAGCGAAATACCGATGACCGCCGACAGAAAGGCTACGAAGGCGATCGCATCGAAGAAGGTCAGGCCCATCCGTGTTCTCCCGGGCGCGCGGTTGAGGGCGGCCGGGAGAACCTAGGGTTGAGCGCAGGGTCGGACTACAGGCCGGGACCACCCGCCGGGAATGCCTGATCGGCGCACGGTTCGGTGAGGGGCCCCGAGCTCTCCGAGCGCATAACTTGTGATGCATGATCCTGCCTCTTCTCGCGACCGCAGCTGCGTGCGCTCTGTTCACCCGACGCGCGGTGAAACCCCATGTCACGGGGGCGCGGATGGCGTCCCACCCAACGGAGCGCAACGTTCCGAGATGACCGATTCACTCTCTGCGCGTGGTCGGCGGGCGGCGTCCACGCCGCTGCGGATCGATTACGACGCGTTTCAGGAGACCGAGCGGGATCGCTACCACGCCGTCGACAATCCGGCCGGCAAGATCCCGCTCAACATTGCGGAGAACCGCCTGAGCTGGCCCGAGCTGCGTGAGAAGATCCAGGACATCACGCGTTCCGAGCCGATTCCGGACTGGGTCCCTGGCTACACGTCGGCGGGTGGAGCGCCGCCGTTTCGCGAGGCGCTGGCACATTTCCTGGAGACCCATCTGACCGGCTGCCCGATCGACTCCGGTGGCCTGGTTGCCTCCACCGGCGCCACGAGCGTCATCGAAATGACGGCATTTGTCCTCGCCGACGCCGGTGAGGTCGCGGTCATCCCGGCACCCAGCTACCCCGTCTACGAACGCGATCTGGGGAATTTTTCGGCCGTGGAGCGCTTCGATGTGCTGACACATCACGAGCCGTGTGAGCTCGTGACGGGCCCGGTCCTCTCAATCGGGCATCTGGACGCGGCCCGAGAAGAGATCATCGCGTCGGGCCGCCGCTTCCGGATGCTGATTCTCACCTCACCGGACAACCCCACCGGGGGGATCTATACGATTGATCGGCTTCGGGCGATCGCTGACTGGTGCATCCGGCACGAGATTCACCTGGTAGTCAACGAGATCTACGGGCTCTCTCTCATCGACACGACGCACCCCGATATTCTCGGCGATTACGAAGAGGAGGTGGCGTTCGACTCGTTTGCGCAGGTGATGGTCGAGCGACGGAGCGAGTACCTGCACCTCTGGTACGCGCTCTCGAAGGACCTCGGGATCTCCGGCTTTCGCGTGGGAAGTCTCTGGTCGCTCAACGCCGACGTCATTGCGGCGTACGAGAACCTCAACCTCACGCACTCGATTTCCAACCATACACAGTGGCTGCTGAGTCAGCTCCTGGTGGAGGACGAGTTTGTGCGAGGGTACATCGTGCGAAACCGTGCGCGGTTGACGTCGTCCTACGCGCTGGCGGCTCGAGCCCTTCGTGCGATGGGGGTTCCCTACGTGCCGAGTCGCGGGAGCCTCTTTCTCTGGGTCGACCTGTCGGAGTTTCTGGACGAATCAACCGAGGCCGGAGAGATGCGCCTGTGGCGCGAGATCTTCGACGAGGCAGGCGTCCTGCTCACGCCTGGCGTAGGCTTTGGGCATTCGAAACACGGGCAGTTTCGCGTGGTGTATCCGTGCGTGCAGCCGAACGAACTGGCGGAGGCGATGACGAGACTGGAGCGCTTCGTCGTCTCGAGACGGGCGGACTGACTTGTGGGCGAGCGCTTGGGCTTCAAGACTCAAAGCTTCTTCTGACTCTGTGCAGCGGGAGGCATGACGTATGTGGTTCGAGACCATCATCCGGGAAGAAACCGGATGCGCGGCCTACATGATCGGATGCCAGCGCACCAACGAGTGCGCGGTCTTCGACCCTCTGTGGGACATCCAGCCGTATCTGGCGATGGCGAAGAAACATGGGTCGAAGATCCGCTTCGTCATCGACTCCCACAGCCATGCCGACCACGTGTCCGGCGCCCGACTGCTCGCGGAGGAGACGGGAGGAGAACTGATCCTGCCGGAGCTCGCCGACATCACCTATGACGCGACTCGGGTGAAGCACGGGGACCTGATGCGCATGGGCGGCGTCGGACTCGAGATCATGCACGTTCCCGGACACCGCCCGGAACAGATCAACCTCGTCGTCTACGATTACCCCCGCGGCGACGAGCCGTGGTTCGTGCTGACGGCCGACTTCGTGATGGTCGGGGATGTGGCTCGGCCCGACCTGGCCCAAAAGGGTGAGCACGGCGCTCCCGTCCTGTTCGACGTCAGTATCCCGAGGTTTCTCGACCTCCCCGATCATGTGGAGGTGTATCCAGGTCACCTGGCCGGCTCCACCTGAGGACGCGTATCCAGTGGCAAGGTTGTCACAAGCGTAGGGTACGAGCGCCGATTCAACGACGCACTCAGGATCGAGGACCGAGAGCGGTTCACCGCCTACATGGATGAGGATCAGCCGATCAAGCCGGCGAACATCCTCAACATCGTGGCGATCAATCAGGGCAGACGGGAGCTGACCCGCGGTGTTCCAAGGGCGAACGCGCTGAGTCCGGTGGACGTGGAGGCGATGATCGGTGACGGGCACTATCTGATCGATGCCCGATCCTCCGCGGCATGGGGCGGAGGCCACATCGCCGGTTCCATCAACGTCCAGATGAGCAGCTCGGAGTTCGAGCAGCGCGTGGGGTGGGTGGTCCCGGACGACTCGCCGATCATCCTGCTGACCGACAAGGACGCGCAGGCTCAGGCGTGTATGTACAACATGGGCTTCATCGGTCTCGACCAGCACGTGGTCGGCTTTCTCGAAGGAGGGCTGTCAGCGTGGATGAACTCGGGGCGTCCTGTCCACACCACGCCCCAGATCGACGTCTTTGCGCTCAGCGAGCGTCTGGCGAGCAACGGTCTGCGTGTCCTCGATGCCCGTGAGCAGGATGAATGGGACGACGGCCATATCGAAGGAGCGGTGCTGATGCCGTACACGCAGCTGGCCCCGCAGCTCGGCCGGCCACCTCGCTTCGATGACCTCGGTCTGGACAAGGCTGCGAGCATTGCCGTGACGTGCGCGACCGGCAACCGCTCGAGTACGGCGATCGGTCTGATGCTGCGAGAGGGCTACACCCACCTCTACAATGTCACAGGCGGTATGGAGGCGTGGGGCCACGCTCGATTACCGATGGTGGACGCGACGGGCGCCGCCTGTTCGATCGGCTGAGACGGGTCAGGGTGCGATCCAGCGCCCCGACCACTGGGTCCCCTCTCGTGTGAACAACGCGCGCTGGTGGCCTTCGAAGCGGAGATGAAGCCAGTCGATCTCCGTCAGTTGGCAGCGGATCACGCAAAAATGTTCCCGGCACAGGGAGACGGTCCTCGGGTCGTCGGCCTCGAGGTCGCTGAGGGAGGGGAGCGGAACGTCCGGTTCGTCGGTGGGCTGGCCGGGTCCCAATGCCTGCCCGTAGCACCGTCGCCCCAGTGGCGATACGCCCGCCCAAGCGCGTTCCGCGACGGCGTCGGCCGTGTGTGTCGAGGCGCGCCCCAGAATGCGCAGCTGGATCTTCCGTTCCCGGTCGTAGAAGTGCCATGCGAGGTGTGGAGAGGCGGTCAGGTCCGTTCGTTTCAGGCTTCGGGCGTCGGTATGGAAGCCGAGTTCTCCGGTGTCCCGGTCGACGAACCGGAGCACGACGGTACGGAGCTGGGCGACGCCACCTCTGGTCGTGCCGACGGTCGGTGTGTGGAACGCATCTCTCGCATGCGCGGCTCCGTCGACGAGCGACGCCCAGATGTCCTCGAGGATGTCCGGAAGCGAGTGTGGTGGGGTCGGGGGACGAGGCATGCGACCTCGGGGAGGAAGGCGTCGATCGGACCCGGAGACTAGAGGGTCGACCGGATGCGCGATACCCGGGGTCGCCGACCCCCACCCCAAGGCGAGGACCTTCCGAATTACCCCACGCACGGAAGCGGAGATTGCCCCATCCCTGCAGCTTGGCACAGGGGCCAGCTTTGCTTCAGGCAGGATGTATCGACCCTCTCGCCGTGTGTTGTTACCCGGAAGCCGCCCCCAGCATGGGCGGAGGGAGATGAGGCCATGTTCCGGTCGATTTTGGTACCCCTCGACGGTACCCGGTTCAGTGAGCGCAGCTTGCCGCTCGCGTCCGAGGTAGCGAGAGCGAGCGAGGCGGCACTCCACCTGGCCCGGGTCCACGTGCCGCACGAGCCCGACGGGCTCTTGAGCAACACATCCTTCCAGTGGGAGGGCGTCGATTTGTCCGAGTATGACCGGAAGGACCGGCGCAGAGAGGAAGAGTACCTGCATGAGGTCGAGGCTCGCGTCGCTACGAACGGCCTCGAGGTCGATTCGGCGCTACTCGACGAGGGTGATGTCACCGAGCAGTTGTGTGCCTACGCGCGTGAGGTCGAGGCGGATGCGATCTTCATCACCTCGCACGCTCGCGGTGGCGTCGGTCGCGTGGTGCTCGGCAGCGTCGCCGATCGTGTGCTACGGGACTCGCACCTTCCCGTCGTCATCGTTCATCCTTCCAAGGGTGAGCGCGATGTCGGGGCCCCCAGGGACGTGGACCATGTCCTGGTCCCGGTGGACTGGTCGAACCTCGCGGGCACGGTGTTCGGCCCGGTCGTGGATCTGGCCAAGGCGACGGGTGCTCGTGTCACGTTGACCTCGATCGTGACGCCGACGGTACTCGGCCCGAGGATTCCGCCGGTTGAGCCGGAAGCGCCGGATGAGGACGAGCTTCGAGCGAGGGAGTATCTCGAGGACATGGCGGATGAGTTCAGGGCAGAAGGTCTCGACGTCGACGTCGTGGTCGTGTCCGCGAACGATCCGGTACGTGGGATCATCTCGGTCGCTGAAGTGTGCAGCGTGGATCTCATCGCCATGGCCACGCATGGGTTCGGGGGTGTGAAGCGGTTGATCGCGGGCAGCCTGGCGGATCGCGTGCTGCATACGTCGGAGCTGCCCATCATGGTGATGAGGCCGCGGATCGAAGCCTGATCCTCATGGGGGGAGCCCCCGTGACCGAACGGTGGTTGGGATCGAGGGCTCCGCCTTCGGTCCCAGCTCCGAAGGAGGCGCGGTGGGGCCGGGGTGAGTAGGATCCGATACGCACAGTCCCGTATCGGAGCGAACATGATCAGCGGCCTTCGACTTTCGTGTCTTGCCATCACTGCGCTGTCCATCCCCGCCGCCAGTCTGGCACAGACCACGACGACCAACCCGTACCGTCCGACACTCGGCTGGGAGCAGCTCCCCGAGGATCGGTCTCTCGGCATCATCAGCGGTGTGTGGCCGGATCCGGACGGGGAACACCTGTGGATTCTCGATCGTTGCGGTGCCAATCAATGCGCCGGCTCAGACCTGGATCCGATCCTCAAGTTCGACCTCGACGGCAATCTGGTGGACAGCTTCGGGGCCGGACTTTTCGCGTTTCCCCACGGCTTTGCGCTCGATCACGAGGGGTATCTGTGGGTGACGGAGGGTGGGGCCCACGGGGATGCGCGGGCCGCGCTCGGCGAGTCGATGGGGATGGGGCACCAGATCTTCAAGCTGACCCGGCAGGGTGAGATCGTGATGACGATCGGGGAAGCGGGCGTGCACGGAGACGACGAGACGCACTTCAACGGCCCCTCGGGCGTCGCGATCGCTCCGGATGGCAGCATCTGGGTGGCCGATGGGCACCGTGGTGGGAACAACCGGATCGTGAAGCTATCCCCGGACGGGGCCTTTCTTCTCGCGGTGGGCGGCGGCATCGGCTCGGAGAGCCGCGAGCCGGCCCGCTTCAGCGACCCACACGACATCAAGGTGGACTCCCGCGGTCGGGTGCTGGTGGCCGATCGGGGCAACAGTCGGATTCAGGTGTTCGACCCCGAGGGCAAGCTGCTCTACATCTGGACTCAGTACGGAAAGCCCAGTGGCCTGTTCATCGACCGAAACGACATTCTGTACGCCGGTGACGGATTGTCCGGGGACACGCGGACCGGTCCCCCCGACGACTGGCGCAGCAACTTCGGCTGGGAGAAGGGAATTCGAATCGGAGATCTCAAGACCGAGCAGGCATGGGTGACGCACTTCATTCCCCAGCACGACGTGAACATCGGGCCGGGGATCGAATTCCTCGGGGTCGACTTCGAGGGCAACATCTACGCCGGGGAGGTGAACCGGCAGCGACTGGTCCGGTACGTAGCGTGGCGGCCGCCTGAGGTAGGCGGGGATGGAGAGCGTCGATGATGCCCCGGCTGCGACGGCGACGAACCCTCTGCGTGTTCGGCCTCACTTTCACGGCCTTGTTGGCCGCATGTTCGAAGACGGACGGTCCGACGGAGGTCCAGTTCGATCCATTGGCCATCACCACGGCGTCGCTGACTCCCGCGGAAGCCGGCGCCGTCTACGATGAGACATTGAGCGCCACGGGAGGTGACGGCACCTACGTATGGACCGTCGCGCAAGGCGCTGTCCCCGCTGGACTCACACTCTCCTCGGCGGGGTCGGTTTTTGGGACGCCCGAGGCCGAGGGCAGCTACTCGTTCACCGTGGCGGTCAGCAGCGGGGACGGTCAGAGCGCCGACCGGACCCTCGCGCTCGACGTCGCTGCGCCGGCGCCCCTGGCTCCGGATGAGCTTTGCTCGGACCACTCTCCGGCGGCCCTGGTTTCGTTTGTGGACACCAACCTCTCGGCTCGAGTTCGAGCGGCGGTGGGCGTGGGAAGTTCCGACCCTGTGACGTGTGCGCAGGCCGCTACGGTCACGTCGCTGACCGCGGACGGGCGGGGCATTCAGAGCCTGGTGGGGATTCAGAATCTGTCAGGCCTGACCCGTGCCACGCTTCACGAGAACGCGATTTCGGACATCACACCCCTCGCCGGGCTGACGTCTCTTCTCACCCTGAACCTGTACTCCAATCCGATCGACGATTTGAGTCCGCTGGCCGGTCTCACCGATCTCGAGGTCCTCGTCCTGTGGGACGTCCCCGCGACCGACCTTTCTCCGCTTTCGTCGCTCACGAATCTCACGTTCCTCGAGTACTGGGGCAGCGGTTCGCCGGTCTCGGATATCAGCGCACTCGCGTCGCTCACGTCGCTGAACAGGCTGTTGCTGGGGGGGGGCGCGGTAGCAAACCTCGATGCGCTCTCGAACATGATCGCACTGACCGACGTGGATCTCGGTGACAACCTCCTCACGGACATCGGTGGCATCGCCGCGCTCCCTGAGCTCTCGCTCGTGATGCTCATGGGAAATGCCACCCTCTCCGACATCTCCGCCCTGCTGAACAATCCGGGGATCGGGACCGGGGACGGGGTGGACCTTCGAGGGACCGCGGTGTCGTGCGTCGATGTAACGGCGCTGCAGGCCAAAGGGGTCAACGTGAGTTCGGATTGCCCCTGAACGCGGACGTTGCCCCCGGAGTCCCAGGACTCCGGGGGCCGCGGCCTCCGGGCTCACCAACCGCCGGGAGTCATCTCCAGGACATCCATCGAGCGCGCCGTGTCGAGCAGGCTCAGGAAGTCCGCGCGGTATCCGTTGGGATCGTCACCGAGGGCACCTCGCGCCATCCGTGCCACGTCCGCCAGGGTGAAGCCGTCGCAGTGCTCTGAATCGCGCAGCAGCATGCCCCACGCTGCGACGGCCGCCGAGAAACGGAAGTCGTCTGACGTCTCCGTGGTCACGTCCTCGACCTTGCGGGTGACGAGCTTGCTGACGTCTCCATCGGGCTCCTTGTAGCGGAGCTTCACGAAGAGCAGCTCCTCGTTGTCCGCGGCCTGGGTCCGTGGGTCACGCTGGTACCGTAGGACATCCACGTCGCGTACCTCGACCGGGGTCTCGACCCCCACCGGTACGATCTCGTAGAGCGCGGTGACGGTGTGACCGGCTCCGAGTTCTCCGGCGTCCTTCGTGTCGTCGTTGAAGTCCTGCGCGGCGAGGAGGCGGTTCTCGTACCCGATGAGGCGGTACGCCGCGACACGCGCCGGATTGAACTCGACCTGGATCTTCACGTCCTTCGCGACGGTCAGCAGGGTGCCTCCCATCTCGGTGACGAGGACCTTTCGTGCCTCGAGTTCGCTGTCGATGTAGGCGAAATTGCCGTTCCCGTGGTCGGCGATCTGCTCCATCTTCGCGTCTTGCAGGTTCCCCGTGCCGAAGCCGAGCACAGTGAGGAACGTCCCACCCTCTCGTTTCTCCTCGATGAGGCGGACCATCTCCGAGTCGCTGGACGCTCCGACGTTGAAGTCGCCGTCCGTCGCGAGGATCACGCGGTTGTTTCCGCCGTCGATGAAGTTTTCCTCTGCCACGGAGTACGCGAGTCGGATGCCGGCACCACCTGCGGTCGAGCCGCCCGCACGTAGAGACTCGAGTGCCCCGAGGATCGTCTCGCGTTCACTGCCGGGCGTGGACGGCAGGACGAGTCCCGCCGCGCCCGCGTAGACGACGATGGCCACGCGATCCTGAGGTCGAAGCTCTTCTGCCAGCATCGAGAACGCTTTCTTGAGAAGCGGGAGCTTGTCGGGGCTGTTCATCGAGCCCGACACGTCCAGCAGGAAGGTGAGGTTGTTGGCGGGCGCCTCCTCCATGTCGATCTCGAGGGCCTTCATCCCGATGCGCACCAGGTGGTGCAGCGGCTGCCACGGGGCCGGTCCGACCTCCGCGGTCACGAAGAACGGGTGCTCGTCGTTCGGATCGGGCGCGGGATCGGAATAGGGGAAGTAGTTGATCAGCTCCTCGATACGGACCGCGTCGATCGGCGGGCGCATCCCGTCGCGCAGGAAGCGGCGCACGTTGGAGTATGACGCGCGATCGACGTCGATCGCGAAGGTGGAGAGTGGCTCGTCGCCGACCCCGATCCATTCGTTCTCCTCGATGTAGGCGTACCCCTCTCGGTCGACGGGCAGGGCGGGCAGGCCCGGAGCGGTACGTGCCAGAATCGGCCCGGCGGCGGAGACGGATGATACCGGGGCGGCTCCACTTCGACCCGCCTCTCGTTCGGCGGTGGCGAGGATCGCGTCGAGGTGGAGCGTCGTCGGTGAGATGAGCAGGTCCTGCGTGTTCGTCCCCTCGGTCAGGGTCAGGGATTGCGAGACCTGCGCGTACCCGACCACGCTGGCCAGAATCGTGATCTCCGTCCCTGCGAGCGCATCGGAGAGACTGAGCGTGTAGCGCCCCGCCCCGTTCGTCAGCGTTCCGTTGCTGGTGCCTCGTACGTGGACCTGCACCCCCGCGACCGGCAGCGATGTCGCAGCATCCACGACGCGGCCGGTGACGGTCAGCAAGCTCGCCCGCGCCGAGACCGTCGAAACGGGGGGTCGAAGCGTGGGCAGGTGCTCAGTGGCGGGCGTCAGTGATAGGGCCGCTACGCTGACCAGGGCGAATGTTTTCAGGGACATGAGACCTCCTCGTCCAATGGGCTCGAGCCGTACTGCTCGTAATGCTCTGCCCGTTGAGACGCACCAGGCGCGGCGCGGTTGCACACGGGCCTCGGTCTCGTTTGAGGCGCAAGGACGAGATCGCGCGGGCCTTACCGAGCCCGCCAGACGCCCGAGCCGAAGCCCACGACCGCGGAGCCCGCGATGAAACCGCCGGCTGCCACGTACATCGTCGACTGTACTTCAGCACCATACCGCCGGATGATCACGGCCCTGAGGATCAGCGCGACGATCGCGGTCCAGCCCGCAGCCGCGTTCAGGATGAGAAGCCCCGTCGCGAGGAGAACGCCCATCTGGCGTGAGGCCCCGCCGAGGAACTGGACGATGGCCCCGGGCACGGCCCAGAGGAGCAGGTAGTGCGCCAGTTCGGGACTCGCCCCGGCCGCGATGGTCGACACGTAGACTCGATCGAGGGGGGGCAGGAGATCGGCGCTGAAGTAACGCTCCCACGAAAACCAGACAAAGAGACCGGCCACCGTGAACCCCAGCATCTCCGCGAAATACTGCTGGCGGCGTCCGGCATGCTCGAAGTTCGGGTCCGACCCTTGTCCCCGTAGAATCCAACCCGCCTTCAGGTCATAGCCCATGTCCGCGAACGCTGGCCCCGTCGCGGCGGTGAAGCCGACGAGCAGCGCCAGCGGGGTGTCCGGAAAGCCGAGCAGCATCCCGATGACGAGGAAGATCAGGGCGGTCGCGAACGCCGGGAACCAACCGGAGTGCATCGCCGAAAGGCCAACCACCAGCTCGGACACGAGAGCGGCCGTCGCGGCGAACAGGACGAAGGCCACCAGCATCGGCGCAGACATCTCCGATGTCACGCCGGCGATGAGCGCGATCAATGTGGCCGCTGCGAGGAAGGCGATGAAACCGCCACCCAGAACTCGTCCGAACACGGCCCCCGGAACCGTAGGACAGTTCCGGGCCACGCCCGGTTCCTGCTGCGAATGCTCAGCTTCCGGTGGCGGGCGGCGCACCGCGATCCACATCTGGCCAAGCGCGACCGCCCCGGCCCCGATCATGATTCCGTGTGGCACGTAGAGTGCGTTGAGATCCACTCCGGTGACCTGCGGCACGTAGGCCCGCGACAGGAGGCCCACAGCGAACATGGAGAGGGCCCACGCGTTCCCGATCCAGCACACACCGAAGACGTCCATGGGGATTCCGAACAGCTGGCCCGTGCCGCCAGCTACCCCTCCGGCTGCCAGCAGACGGGCGCGGCCCCCTCCCTCGTCCCCGGAGATGAGCACCTCGGCGGTGGCCACGCCGGACGGCCACAGCCCGCTGGCCGGAAAGGTCGTCGAGTCAAACGAACGGTAGAGGATCGTGGCGTCGATCACGAGGGCCAGACATGCCCCCAGGAACATCGGCGCGATCAGGTCCGTGCGGCCCATGAGCCACGGAATGCCGATCGGCAGGAGCAGGGCGTTGGCGCCGCCGAAGGTTGCCCCCGAGATGACCGTCTGGAGCAGGTTTTGCCGGTGCAGATCACCCAGGCCGCGAAACAGCGCGATGGGGATCCGCGCGAGGGTCAGGGCCACGATCGCCCCGATCACGGAGCTGTTGGGCGTCACGCCGACACGAGTGATCAACTGGATGCCGATGATCGCGCCGAGGACGGCCATGAGGGCGCCGAGCAGGAAAGTCGTGGGTTCCGCGAGCCGCGGGTGCGCGCGAGTCGTTTCCCCGGCGTCGGAGGCGATCGGGTCGTTCACTAGAGAAGCTGACCGAGGGCGGCACTCACGAGCCGTCGTGCCAGAAGTACCGGCCGCCCGGAGGAGGCCGCGACCCGCTCGCGTTGAGCCGATGTGTAGCCCATGCAGTGCATGACGATGACGTCACACTCGGACAGTGAGCGTCCGACGCCCTCGAAGTCGTCGTCGCGATACGGCGAGGCAACCGCGGCTCGGAGCTCCTGACCCGAGGGGCCCTCGTAATGGTGCTCGGCGACCTGCCGGGCCAGAGGGACGACGAGTCCGACCGAGGTCGCCGAGTGGCACAGGGCGTCGACGCCGTGATCGACGAGATGCTGGGCATCGAGGAAGAGGCCGTCGCCGCGGAGTGCGCCGAAGTCGCCGGTACAGAGAAGGACGTTGGCCTCGTTCGGACCCGCGGGGGCCGCATCGAGGAGTTCCTGCAGGCGCCCCACGAGCCATCGCTTCCCGATCACGGCCTGGCTTCCGTCACGGAGTCGCGTGACCAGGGCGTGGTCGTTCGCGTCCGGGGCGAGCCGGGCGATCTCTTCCGGTTCGATCTCATCGAGTGCGCCGAGCTCCTCGACCGCAACGGGGCGGGTAAGCGCGTCGACAATCTCAGGGACGAGGTCGCTGCGAGGCGTCTGGCCCAGCGTGATGAAGGTGATCCGGTCGAGCATGCCCGACACGATACGGGCGCGCCCGGCTTGCTGCACCGCCTCGGCCCCGGATATCCTCGCGCCCATGCCGAACCCGGACTCCCTCCCTGCCCATCGACCCCTTCGCTCCGACGAGCTCGAACCACTCGCCACGGGCGCGTGGATTCTGGGCGCGGGAGGGGGTGGGGATCCCTACCACGCATACCTGAACCTGAAGCGTCTCTATGAGCAGGGCACGGTCATCACGCTCATGCAGCCGGAAGCCCTGGCGGACGATGCGCTCGTGGCGCCGGTGTCCACGATGGGCGCGCCGTTGGTTGGGGAGGAGCGGCTGAAGGATCCTGCCGTCGCCGCGCTCGCAGTGCAGCAGATGGAGGAGTACCTGGGTCGCTCCTTCGACGCGGTGATGTCCCTGGAGATCGGGGGCGCGAACTCCTTTCAGCCGCTCATGGTCGCTGCCGTGATGGGGCTGCCCGTTCTCGATGCGGACACGATGGGCCGCGCGTACCCCGAGGCTCAGCATTCGAGTTTCGCCATCGGCGATCTGCAGCCGTACCCGCTCACCCTGGCTGACATCCGTGAGAACGCCGTTGTGGTGTCCCGGGTCGCGAGCTGGAAGTGGATGGAGCGGATCAGCCGGAAGGTGTGTACCGAGGTCGGATCGATGGCAGCGACGTGCAAGGCACCGCGCACCGGTCGGGAGGTGAAGGAATGGGGCGTGCTGCACACGGTGACACAGGCGATCGAGCTCGGTCGAGCGGTGCTCGACGCTCGGGCTGCCAAGATCGATCCGGTCGAAGCGGTCGTGGACCATGCCGGCGGGCGGCTTCTCTTCAGGGGAAAGGTCATCGACGTGAGCCGTCGAGCCACGGAGGGCTTCCTGCGCGGAACCGCTCGGGTGGCGGGGCTCGACGAGGATCGGAACTCGGAGCTTCGGGTCGACTTCCAGAACGAGTTCACCGTGGCGTGGATCGACGACGAGGTGGCCGCGACGGTTCCCGACATCATCTGTGTTCTGGACTCAACCACAGGTGACGCGATCGGGACGGAGGCGCTGCGATACGGCCAGCGGGTGAGCATCATCGGCCTTCCCGCTCCGGAAGTGCAGACGACGCCCAAGGGGCTTCAGCACGTTGGGCCGCGTGCCTTCGGGTACGACATCGACTTCCGCTCACTCTTCGAGGTCGAGTCGTGAGCGTCGTGCTCGTCGGCGAGGAGCTCCAGACGTGAGGCGCATTGGAGTCGACGTCGGTGGCACCAACACGGACGCGGTTCTCGTCGAGGACGATCGTGTGATCGAGTCAGTGAAGACGCCCACCACTGAGGACGTCACGACGGGGGTGGCGGACTCGCTGCGACATCTCGTGGAATGCCTCGGTGGAGCGGTGGGTCGTCTCGACGCCGTCATGATCGGCACGACTCATTTCACGAACGCGGTCGTGCAGCGGCGTGACCTCGCGCAGGTCGCTGCCGTGCGGGTGGCCCTGCCGAGTGGGCGGTCTCTCCCGCCGTTCGTCGATTGGCCGGATGACCTGCGTACCCTGGTTGCCGGTCACGTCTACATGATTCGGGGCGGCCACGAGTACGATGGACGCCCGCTCGACACATTCGACGCTGGGGCCGTACGGGCGGCCGCGCGTGAACTGCGAGATACGGAGATACGCTCCGTGGCGATCAGCGCGGCCTTTTCTCCGCTGGTGCCGGACTGCGAGGAACGAGCCGCGGACATTCTGCGCGAAGAGATCCCGGACGTGAGCCTCACTCTCTCCCACGAACTCGGGCGGATCGGACTGCTCGAACGGGAGAACGCTGCGCTCCTCAACGCTTCGCTCATTCCCCTCGCGGACCGGACGACCCGAGCGTTCACGGACGCCGTCGAGCGGTCCGGAATCGACGCACCCCTCTACCTCACGCAGAACGACGGGACCGTGCTGCGTGCCGAGCAGGCAAAGGCCTACCCCGTGTACTCGTTCTCGTCGGGGCCGACCAACAGCATGCGGGGGGCGGCGTTCCTGTCCGGCCTCGACGATGCGATGGTCGTGGACGTGGGTGGTACGACGACCGATGTGGGCCATCTCAAGGCCGGGTTTCCACGTGAGGCCAACCGGACCGTCGAAGTCGGCGGAGTCCGTACCCTCTTTCGGATGCCGGACCTGCTTTCGCTGGGACTCGGGGGTGGATCGATGGTCGACGTCGACGGCGGGACCGTCGGGCCCCGAAGCGTCGGGCATCGACTGACTCGGGAGGGCACCGTCTTCGGGGGTTCGGTGCTGACGGCGACGGACGTCGCGGTTGCTGCGGGCTTCGCGGACATCGGCGATGCGCGACGGGTGGCCTCCGTGACATCGGACGTGGTGGCCTGGTTCGATCGGACGCGGCGTTCGGTGGTCGAGGAGGGTGTCGACCGAATGAAGGCGACGGCGGACCCTTTGCCGCTCCTCGCCGTCGGAGGAGGAGCATTTCTCGTCCCGGAGGATCTGCCGGGAATCAGCGAAGTCCTGCATGTCCCGTACGGCGAAGTCGCGAACGCGGTGGGCGCCGCGATCGCCCAGGTAAGCGGGGAGGTCGATCAGGTGTTCAGCGGCATGTCACGGGAAGCCGCGATCGCGGAAGCGGAGGTGATCGCGCGTCGCCGAGCCTCCGATGGAGGGGCGGACGCCGACACCGTATCCGTCGTCGAGATCGAAGATCTCCCGCTCGCGTATCTGCCGGGTGACGCGCGCCGTGTCCGGGTTCGCGTGGTGGGGGACGCGCAGGGCGCCGCCGACGCTGCAACGACGCCGTAGGACCCGAGATCGAGTCCCCTCGGCGGCCCCTTTCCCGCCTCGCGGTCCCCACCGACATTCTCGCCCCTCCCGAACCAACACCGGAGTAGGTCATGAACCTTCAACGCCCTGCCCTCAGCGCGTTGGCCCTGCTTGCCCTCGTGGGCTCCACCGACGGGCTGAGCGGCCAGACCATCGCCGAGGAATTCGACGCCCTTCACTTCCGCTCGATCGGACCGGCGACCATGTCCGGCCGCATCTCGGATCTGGCGGTCTACGAGGCCAACCCGGCCGTCTATTACGTAGCCACCGCGCACAGTGGTCTATGGAAGACCACGTCGGGTGGGGCACTCTTTGAGCCGCTTTTTCAAAATGAAGGATTGATCGCGCTCGGTGACGTGGCGATCTCGCAGACCGATCCCGATCTGGTATGGGTCGGCGCAGGTGAATCGAACAACCGGCAGACGACGTCGTGGGGTGGAGGTGTCTACAAGTCGACGGATGGTGGTCAGACGTTCGAACACATGGGGCTCGACGAGTCACGGCATATCAACCGGATCCTGATCGATCCACGGAACCCGGATGTGGTGCTGGTTGCTGCGACGGGCCCGCTCTTCGGCTCGGGTGGCGACCGCGGTGTGTACAAGACCACGAACGGTGGCGACAGCTGGACCCGGGTGCTCGCGGTCGACGACGACACGGGCGCCAACGCGCTCGTCCGGTCGGGCACCAACCTGAATACGCTGTATGCCTCGACGTATCAGCGGCGCCGCAACGCGTGCTGCATGAACGGCGGTGGCCCCGGAAGTGGGGTCTGGAAGTCGACGGACGGCGGTGATACCTGGTCGCGTGTGACCGGTGGCGGCTTCCCGGATGGCCCTCTGGGCCGCATCGAGGTCGACGTGTACGGCCGCGACGATCAGATCGTGTACGCGCTGGTCGAGGGCCCGCGCGTTGGCGGTAACGGTGGCGGCGGTGGTCAGGACGACGACGAGGAGGTCGAGAATCTCACCGGTCTGTATCGATCACAGGACGGAGGGGCGACGTGGGAGCTCATGAGCAACACGAACCCGCGGCCGATGTATTTCAGCCAGGTCCGGGTCGACCCTGCAGATCCTGACCGTGTCTACATGGGTGGGGTGGGCCTGCACCTCACGATCGATGGGGGCGAGACGTTCGCGACCGATGCCGCACGGCTGACGCACGACGACGTCCATGCCATCTGGATCAACCCGGCGAACCCAGACCACGTCCTCATCGGGAACGATGGCGGCCTCGCCGTTTCGTGGGACGCCAGCCGCACGTGGAGCTTCCTGCCGAATCTTCCGGTCGGGCTCTTTTACCACGTGAACTACGACATGGAGCGTCCGTTCAACGTCTGCGGCGGCATGCAGGACAACTACAGCTGGTGCGGCCCGAGCGCGACGCGCCAGAACGTGGGTATCACCAACTTCGACTGGTATCAGGTCCGGGGTGGCGACGGCTTCGTGGCGATGCCCGATCTGCGTAATCCGCGGATCGTGTATGCCGAGTCGCAGAACGGGAACATCGTACGCCGCGACATCGTGACGGGTGAGTCGAAGAGCATCCGGCCGTCCGCGACCAACGTCGTGAACCACGAAGAGGGCGTCAGCTATCGATGGCACTGGGACACGCCGCTCATCCGTTCACCCCACGACCCCGGTGTGCTCATCGCGGCCGCGCAGACGGTCTTCCGCTCGTCGGACCGGGGTGACTCCTGGGTCGCCATAAGCCCCGATCTCTCGTCCGGGGCGGATCGGGACACGATCCGCACGATGGGCGTGCTCAACAGCGACGTGACCATCGCGCGCAACGACGGGATCTCGAACTGGCCCACGCTCGTATCGCTTGCCGAGTCGCCGGTCTCAGCGGGTGTGTACTACACGGGTGGGGACGACGGAACCGTCCATGTATCGCGCGATGGAGGCGGATCGTGGGATCGGATCGACTCGGGGCTCTCCGGGGCACCGGCGTGGGGCTGGGTCTCGGAGGTCGTACCCTCCGCCTTCGAGGCGGGCAGAGTCTACGTGACGATCGATAACCATCTGAACAACGACTACGAGCCCTACGTGTGGGTGAGTGAGGACTACGGCTCGACATTCCGGTCGATCACCGAAGGCCTGGCGGGTGAGAATATCCGCACCCTCACGGAGGACCATCGCAACCCCGACGTCCTGTATGTCGGGACGGAGACGGGGATCTTCCTGACTCTGGATCGCGGGGAGAGCTGGCGGCGACTGCAAGCCAACCTTCCGAGCGTCCGCGTGGACGAGATCACGCTGCACGAGCGGGACAACGCGATGATCGTCGCGACCCACGGCCGAGCACTCTTCATTCTCGATCATCTCGAGCCGATCCAGCAGTACAACTCGGCCCGGATGGCGGACGCGCAGCTCTTTTCGATACCGACGGCGCTGCAGTTCAAGATGATGGACGACAAGAACGATGAGTTCTGGGGCCATCAGTATTTCGTCGGGGAGAACCCGCCCGCCGAGGCCGTCGTGCAGTACTACCTGGACGACGATGTCGACGAGCTCGCGCTGCGGATTTCGGACGCTTCGGGGACCGTGGTTCGTGAGCTGACCGCGCCGGAAAGCCGTCGACAGCCCGGAATCCGTACGCTGTGCTGGGATCAGCGGGTGGAGCCCGTCATGGGCGGAGGCGGTGGCGGATTCGGCGGCTTCGGACGAGGGGGCGGGAACGCCGACATCGAGGGCGTGCCCACGCCGGCCCCCGAGCCCGGGTATCTCTCACGGGACATCTGCGAGACGGAGGACGAGGGCTCGAACGGGGACAATGGACCCTTCGTTGCCCCGGGCACCTACTCGGTGGCGCTCGTCGTGGACGGTGAGGTCGTGGATACCGAGTCGATGACCATCCTCATGGACCCGGAGGTCGAGCTGGCGGGTGCGGAGCGCGTCGCGTACGACAACGTCGCGAACGATCTGCACGAACTTCAGCGCCGGGGGCAGCATATCGCCTCGATTCTCGGTGATGTTCATGACGAGGTCACCGCGGCCGCCGAGCAGATGGAGTCGATGGACGTGGCCGCCGACCTGGAGGCTGCCTTCGGCGGCTTCCAGGAAGCCTGGGACGAGGTCCGGGTGAAGTTTGGTGTTCCGCGGCAACAGGGGGGGCGGCGCTTCGGAGGAGGCCAGGCCAACCCGGCCGACGTGTTCGGTCAGGTCAGGGGTCTGAAGGGCGAGATCCTTGCCTTCTGGGAGCCCCCCAGTGATGCGCTGATCGCGCGCTACTATGCGGCGAAGCCCGCGCTGGAGGCGGCGATGGTCGAGGCTACCGACGTGCTTGCCGCCGCGCGTGCCATGGCGGCGCGCCTCGAGGATGTGGGAATCTCGATGAACGTGCCGGAGGGACACTAGGCCCTGGCGCCTGTGCGTGACGGGGTCGTTCTTCGAGCGATTCTGACGGCCCTCGGTCTCCTGAAGGAGGCCGAGGGCCCGCGTCGTTGAGACCTGTCCCGCCTGTCCTCGAGGATTCAGATTGCGGGTCCGCCCGCAAGGGCGTGTGACGACAACCGACCTTCCCGGAATGATTCGCCATGCGCAGCACGACCCACTCCGCTCTGATCCTTCTCGCGTTTCTCTCGGTCCTCTCTCCTCCTGTGTCCGCGCTTCAGGAAGACCAGGAGGCCGAGCAGGAAGCCCCGGAAACGACGTACTCGGATGTGATTACCGACGAAGCGATCACGAGTGAAGGGCTCTTCGATACCCATATGATCGGTTCGGATCTCTTCTACGAGATCCCGCTCGGCATGATGGACCGCGAGATGCTTCTTCTCACCCGCGTCGCTCGTACACCGGATGGCGCCGGGTACGGGGGATCGAAGTCCAACACCTCCACGGTCCGTTGGGAGCGGAGTGGCGATCGGGTGCTCCTGCGGCTCGTCAGTTACGACAACTTCGCTGGAGATTCGACCACGATCGCGGCCGCGGTCCGGAACTCCAACTTCGAGCCCATCATCATGGCCTTCGACGTCGAGGTGATGAATGAGGACTCGACCGCGGTCGTGATCGACGTGACGGATCTCTTCACGGAGGATGTCACCATGCTCGGGCTCCAGAAGCGGCGGCGGTCGTCCTACGGCGTACGCCGGGTGGATGCCGACCGCACGTACATCGTTCGGGCGAACGCATTCCCGAGAAACGTCGAGGTTCGCCGTGTCCTGACGTACGACGCCACCGAGGCACCGTCGAACGGGGACAGCAACACGCTCTCGATGGAGATGCACCACTCGATGCTCATCCTGCCGGACGACCCGATCGAGCCCCGGCTGTGTGACGAGCGCGTCGGGTTCTTCAGCACGCGGCAGACCGACTACGGTCTCGACACACAGCGAGCTGTCGAGACCTGCTATGTAACCCGCTGGCGGCTCGAGCCGAGTGACCCGGCCGCGTACGCGCGGGGTGAGATCGTGGATCCGGTCCAGCCAATCATCTACTACATCGATCCGGCAACGCCCGAGAAGTGGGTCCCGTACCTCAAGCAGGGTGTCGAGGACTGGCAGGTCGCGTTCGAAGCGGCGGGTTTCAGCAACGCGATCATCGCCATGGACGCACCGGACGATCCCGACTGGAGCCCGGAGGACGCGCGCTATTCGGTGATCCGATATCTCGCCTCCGACGTCCAGAACGCGTCGGGGCCGCACGTCCACGACCCGCGCACGGGCGAGATCCTCGAAAGTGACATCCAGTGGTACCACAACGTGATGAACCTGCTGCGCAACTGGTTCTTCATTCAGACAGCTGCGGTAAACGAGGACGCGCGCGGCGTCGAGTTCTCGGACGAGCTCATGGGTGAGCTGGTTCGTTTCGTGTCCGCGCACGAGGTGGGCCACACGATCGGACTACAGCACAACATGCAGTCGTCGTCCGCCTATTCGGTCGAGGACTTGCGCACGCGCTTCGTGTGCGAGATGGGCGTGGCCCCCTCCATTATGGATTACGCGCGGTTCAACTACGTGGCCCAGCCGGGCGACGATACGTGCCTCATGCCTCTGGTCGGACCGTACGACAAGTTCGCCATCGATTGGGGATACCGTCTGCATCCTGGTGCGGACCGCTACTCCGAGCAGGACGGAATGCGCGACTTCGTCGAAGAGTGGCAGGAGGATCCGGTCTACCGGTTCTCGAGTCCGACGGGGGCAGACCCGTCCGCGCTCACCGAGGCGATCGGTGACGATGCCATGAGGGCGTCGGACTATGGAGTGGAGAACCTCAAGCGGATCACGGACAACCTCGTCGACTGGACCTACGTGGAGGGTGAGGACTACTCGGACCTGGAGGAACTCTACAACAACGTGGTCGGCCAATGGAGCCGATATACGGGCCACGTCGTGGCGAACGTGGGTGGGGTCGTACACACGCGTAAGCGTCAGGGGCAGGGCGGTGGTCAGTACGCCATGGTGCCCTCTGACCGTCAGGAACGCGCGATGGAGTATCTGAATCGTCAGGTCTTCGCGACGCCGGAATGGCTCCTCGACAACGACATCCTCGGTCGGTTCCAGGGTTCGGGCGCCCCGGACCTCGTGCGTGCCCGGCAATCGAGCGCGCTCAACCAGGTCCTGAACGTCGATCGCATGAAGAGGCTCATCGAGCAGGAAGCCTTCCACGGCAACGACGCGTATTCGCTCGGAGAGATGCTGGAGGATCTTCGGGACGGCGTGTGGGTCGAGGTCAGGTCCGGACGGGACACGGACGCGTACCGTCGGAACCTGCAGCGTGCCTATCTCGACCGGATGGGCATGCTGCTCGAGGACGAGGATGCGCTGCAGACGGACATCGCGCCCTTCGCGCGTGGGGAGTTGCAGGCGCTTCGCGATGGTCTGGCTGGCGCGAGAACATCGGATCGCGCGACGCAGTTGCACTTCCACGACTCGATCGTACGAATCGACGCGATTCTCGATCCGAGCTGACGCGATGGGCTGGTTCCGGTGGGCGGTACGGGGGCGTGGCGGTGCACGGAAGGGCGCCGTCGCGGTCCTCGTGTCCATCGGTCTGGTGGCGTGCTCCCTCGACGATCTGTCTGCGCCGATCCGAAGCAACGACGAGGTCGGCGAAGAGGGGGCGTGGGTTGTCCTGGACCTGCAGAACGTCCTTCAGCGGCAGGCGCAGTCAGGAGCCACGTTCTATCGCGCGCTCACGGGTACGGAGTCCTTCGAGATCGGTGTGCTGAGACGGCGTCCGGCGGATGTCGATGCCCCGATCGAGCACCCTCACACCACGATGTACCGGGTGCTCGCCGGGAGTGGTTCGATCACGACGGCCAGCGACACGATCCCCTTCGAACCCGGGCACATCATCTTCGTACGTGAAGGTGTAGAACACCGATTTGAGCGTGCCTCGTCGATCGTCGACCTGCTCGTCGTGTTCGCGCTCGGCTCAGCGGCCACCACCGATCCGGAACTTCGCGTATTCGGGGCCGACGAGGTGGTGGCCGAGCGGGATGGCGAGCGTAACGTCTTCACCCAGCTGGTCGATGCGTCTACGATGAGCCTCGGCATGTACATGATCCCGAAGAACGGGGATGATCCCATCGTGCTCGAACACGCGTACGACGAGGTGAAGATCGTCATCGAGGGCGGTGGACGGTTCGACCTGGGGCAGGGCGGTCTCGAGGCCGAGGCGGGAACGATCGCGTTCATCACGTCCGGCACCCGGCATCAATTCAGGAGGGCCTCGGATGCCCTCGACGTGATCGTGATCGGGGCGAAGTAGGATCATCGGATCAGGGGACGCGGGCACATGAGTACGACGGGTGGTGCGGGGGGACGGGCGGCTCCAGTACGCATCCCGCTTCTGGTCGCCGTCATTCTCGGGTTCGGTCCGATCGCCGCGGTCGCTCAATCCACGCCGGTCACGGGCGAGGACGTGCTGAACGCGGTGCGCCTGTCCGGTGGTGCTGACGAGCGTCCCCGCATCGACGGACGCGTGGATGAGGCGTTCTGGGATCGAGTACCCGCCGTATCCGGCTTTCGTCAGCAGAACCCTGTCGAGGCGGACCCCGCCACGGAACGGACGGAGGTCCGTATCGCATACGACGACGAGGGCCTGTACGTCGCCGTGCTTGCCTTCGACGCCCAACCGGGTCGAGTGGTATCCCGGTTGATGCAGCGGGATCGCATTCTGGAGGCGGACCCGTTCGGACAGGTGGGCCTGCGGGACGCCGGGGATGATGTGTTCGCCATCCTTCTGGATCCGTTCCACGATCACCGGAATGGCGTGATCTTCGCCACCAACCCGAACGGGGCGGAGTTCGAAGCCCTGATCACGGACGAAGGCAGCTCGATCAATATCGACTGGCGCGGCGTCTGGGAGGTGGCGGGCATGCGTACTCCGGACGGATGGAGTGCCGAGTTCTTCATCCCCTGGAGAACCCTCCGGTATCCGGACGCGACCGGCGACGAACCTTGGGGGATCAACTTCTTCCGCGTGATCCGGAGCAAGAACGAGCAGGTCTACTGGCGATCGTGGGAGCGCGAGGGTGGTGGTCTCCAGCGCGTGAGCCGAGCCGGACACATGCGAGGCCTGAGGGATCTGCCGCGTGCGGGGCTGAACGTCGAGGCCAAGCCGTACGCGCTCGTGGGCCGCGCTCAGGAGAGGAACGAGGCCGATATCCTCGGCTCGACCAGCGATCGTGCGGTGGGGCTGGACCTGAAGAGCGAAGTGCTTCCCGGGCTACTCCTCGACCTCACCCTCAACACGGACTTCGCCCAGGTCGAGGTCGACGACGCGCAGGTGAACCTGACCCGATTCAATCTCTTCTTCCCCGAAAAGCGCGACTTCTTCCTCGAAAACTCGGGTATCTTCGACTTCGGGATCCCGGGAAATCCGTTGGAGACTCCCGCCTACCAGATGTTCTTCAGTCGTCAGATCGGGATCTCCGGGGACGGCGAGGTGCCGATCGTGGGCGGTGCCCGGCTGACCGGTCGGGTGGGTGCCCAGACCGTCGGTTTCATGAGCGTCGTGACCGACCAGGTGCCCGAGGGTCCGGACTTCGGCGCAGTCGACTCTGAGCTCTTCTCCGTCGCTCGCGTGAAGCGAGACGTGGGAGAGAGCAATTACATCGGCGCCATGATCGTGGATCGCCGCGGGGATGGACAGACCAATTCGTCGGTAGGCGTCGACGGCCAGTATCTACTCGGCCAGGCGTGGGTCTGGGACGCGTTCGTGGCCCGCAGCTTCACAGAGGGAGACGGTGGCGACGGGACCGCGTATCGAGTCGGCTACCAGTACAACGGCGAGGAGTGGGGCTCGTTCTTCAACCACTTCGGCATCGGTGAAGAGGCTGAGGCTTCGGCCGGCTTCATCACGCGGACGGACTACCGAAGCACCGAAATGTACGGTGGACGCACGTGGCGGCCGAGTGCGGCGGGCCTTCGTGAGTTCCAGTTCTTCCTTGGAGGCAAGTACGCCTCGACCATGTCCGATAACCGGATGCAGGACTGGCAGTTGGGATTCTTCACGACGCCGACGTGGCGAACGGGGGATAACATCAGCCTCTTCGCCAACGTGGCGGAGACCGTCGTCGACGAGGCGTTCGATCTGTCGGACGACGTCGGGGTGCCGGTGGGCCGCTACGACAACAGTCACGTGGGATGGTTTGGGGGTAGCAGTCGAGCCCGCCCCTTGAGCGTCGACGTCAACGGAATCGTCTCGCAGTTCTATGGTGGCTCTCTGGTGAGCGCCGGTATGACGGCGACGGCGGCGCTGTCCCCGCGCTTCCAGCTCGCGCCGGGATTCACTCGCAACGTGGTCGATCTCCCCTCAGGAGGGTTCACCGCCGACCTGACGTCATTGCGAGCCTCGTTTTCCTTTTCGACTCGTCTCTTCGCGAACGCGCTCGTGCAGTACAACTCGCTGGACGGGGAATTCTCGACGAACGTCCGCCTCAACTTCATTCACCGGCCCGGAAGCGACCTGTTCCTCGTCTTTACCGAGAACCGGCGCGACGATCTCAGCGGCTGGGTGCTCGCGGACCGGGGCGTCGTCACCAAGCTCACGTATTTGATGCGGTTCTGATGGCCCGACCGGGTGGCGGTCCTTACATTGGAATCCGTCCGACCCCTTTGAGCCGCCTCGCCTTCCCGAGGGTTTATCCGGGGTCGGCGGGAGGATTGCTTGAAGACGTTCTCGGTCAGCTCCGCGCTGCTCGGGCTCTGGCTGGTGTTCCTGGGCCAGACCCTCGGGACGAGTGCGTCCGTGCAGGTCCTCACCTCCCCCTCCGACGGTATCGCGGCTCACGTGGATCCGGGCGCCGTCGTCGCGCCCCCGCCGGTGGCCCCGGGCGCACTGGCGGATGTCGTCGAGCGATACTGCGTGCGGTGTCACAACGAGCGGCGCATGACCGGGAATCTGGCGCTCGAGGGCTTCGATCCGGAGTCGGCGGACGATCACGCGGACGTTGCCGAAAAGATGATCGTGAAGCTTCGCGCGGGGATGATGCCTCCCCCCGGAGCACGACGTCCGGCGGCCGACACCCTGCAAACCCTCGTCGAGACGCTCGAGTCCATCGTTGACGCCTCGGCGGCAGCGAACCCCAACCCTGGTGTTCGTCGCTTCCAGCGGCTGAACCGGGCGGAGTACGAGCGCGTCGTTCACGAACTGCTCGACCTCGAGATCGATGCGGGACGCTGGCTTCCTGCCGATACATATCTGGGCAACTTCGACAATCTGTCGGCTGCTCAGGGCCTCTCGACGACGCTTCTGGAGGCGTATCTCCGAGCTGCGACGGAGGTCAGTCGGATCGCCGTGGGGAATGCCGGAGCTCCCACGATTTCGGCCAAGTACACGAATCCGATCGAGGTGTCTCAGCACGCATGGGATCACCTCGAGGGGACGCCGTACGGAACGCGCGGTGGCATGGTCATCACGCACGACTTCCCGACGGACGGCGAGTACGTCTTCTCCTTCGATATGCTGTTCGGCGGAGGCACGGCGTTTCAGGACCTCGATGTCTCGATCGACGGGGTCGGAGTCGCGCAGCTTCAGCTCGAACACGGGCGTCAGGCGAACGTGCCCGTGAAGACGGAGCCCATCTTCGTCGAGGCCGGGCAGCGTCAGGTCGCGGCCGCGTTCATCCGTCGGATCGAGGGGCCGTACGAGGACCGCCTGAGCCCGTTCGACTGGTCGTTCGTGGGCGGTGAGGACGCGACCCAGTGGGCCAACTACGGGATCACGGCGCTCCCTCACGTGGCCGACTTCATGGTCACGGGACCGGTCAATCCTGCCGGGGTTTCTCAGACACCGAGCCGGGCTCGCGTGTTCACGTGCCATCCGGATGCTGCCCGGGCATCCGGCGCGCACGGTACCGTGGCGCCCATTGGACCCGGCGGCGAGCGAGCATGCGCGGAGTCGATCGTGCGGCGGATCGCGACCGACGCGTACCGGAGACCGGTTACCGACGAGGATGTCGCCGGACCGATGTCGTTCTACGATGTGGGTCTGGAGGAGGGTGGCTTCGAGGTGGGGGTGCGTACGGCGCTGCAGGCGATTCTCGCCTCGCCCTCATTCCTGTTCCGCCTCGAGGAGCAGCCTGCCGACGTCGAGCCGGGCACGTCGTATCGCCTCGCCGAATCGGATCTTGCGGCCCGGCTCGCCTTCTTCCTGTGGGGAACGGGCCCCGACCGCGAGTTGATCGATGTGGCCGCGTCCGGAAACCTCTCCGACGAGGAGGTTCTGGACGCTCAGGTTCGCCGGATGCTGGCGGACCCGAAGGCCGAGGCGCTCTCCACACGCTTCGCTTCGCAATGGCTACGACTCCAGGAAGCGCAGAAGAATCAGCCGGAGCTCTACCTCTATCCGGACTTCTCGGGCCAGCTCGGTGACGATCTGATCCGTGAGACCCAGCTCTTCTTTTCGCACCTGATCGCCGAAGATCGGAGCTTCCTCGACTTCTTCACCTCCGACTACTCGTTCATGAACGAGCGAGTGGCTGAGCATTACGGCATTCCGGGTGTCACCGGCTCGGAGTTTCGGCGTGTGGACTATCCCGATGAGAGGCGTCGGGGCATCCTCGGACACGGTTCGGTTCTGCTCGCTACGTCGATGTCGGCCCGGACCTCGCCCGTGTTGAGGGGCAAGTGGGTGATGGAGGTTCTCATGGGATCTCCCCCGCCGCCCCCGCCGCCGAACGTCCCTGCCTTCGACGAAACGGAAGGGGTATCGGACGGCCGCCGGCTGACCACCCGAGAGCGCATGGAGATCCATCGCGCGAACCCGACGTGCAACGCGTGCCATCGCATGATGGATCCGATCGGTCTCGTGCTCGACAACTTCGACGTCACGGGCCGTTGGCGGATCCGCGAGGATGGCGTGCCGCTCGATACGCGGGGGACGTACTACGACGGCACGGAGATGACCACGCCGTCCGATCTGAGCGGTGTGCTGCTGGATCGTCCCATCCCACTTCTGCGGAACTTCACCCAGAACCTGCTGGCGTACGCCATCGGTCGCCGAGTCGAATACTTCGACCAGCCGACGGTGCGCCAGATCGTCCGGGACGCCGAAAGCGACGGCTACCGGATGTCCTCGTTCATTCTCGGGATCGTGAAGAGCGGTCCCTTCCAGATGATGCGGGCCGAGGTCTCGGCCGACGGAGCATGACATGGAATTCCTGACCGGCAAGCACCTCGACCGCCGCACCTTCGTGAAGGGTATGGGCACGTCCGTTGCGCTGCCCCTGCTCGACGCCATGGTCCCGGCGGGCAGGGGGTGGCGGAACCCGACAGACGAAACGCAGTTCACGCGCTTCGTCGCCGTAGAGGAGTCGATGGGGTGTGCGGGAGGCAGTGACTGGGGCGACGCGCGGAATCTCTTCGCGCCGGCCGGTGTGGGGCGAGACTTCGACTTCCACGCCGACAGTCAACTCAAGGGACTCGAGGCGTACCGCGAGTATCTGACGATCGTGAGTCAGACCGACTGTCGGATGGCGGAGCCTTACCGGGCCGAGGAGATCGGCGGAGATCATGATCGCTCGACGGCTGTCTTCCTGACGCAGGCGCATCCGAAGCAGACGCAGGGCTCCGATATCTTCTTGGGTACCTCGCTCGACCAGCTCCATGCCCAGCGATTCGGTCGTGACACCGCGCTACCGTCTCTCGAGCTATGCACCGAAGTGATCGATCGCGGGGGCGGTTGTGCCTACAACTACCACTGCGCGTACACGACGTCACTCGCGTGGTCTTCCCCGAATCAGCCGCTTCCGGCGATCCGTGAGCCGAGGGCGGTCTTCGAGCGTCTGTTCGGGGCCGGCGACTCACAGGCCGACCGCCAGGCTCGCCGCCGGACGAACGCGAGCATGCTCGACTGGATCACCGACGAGGTGTCCCGCCTGCGTCGATCGCTTGGTGCGACGGACCGGGCGGCGATGGACGAGTATCTGACGCACGTGCGTGAAATCGAGCGTCGCATCCAGCTCGTCGAACAGCGGAATCTGAGCGGTGAAGAGCGGGAGATGCCCGAGGCACCGTCTGGAATCCCGGATTCGTGGGAAGAACACATGGAGCTGATGTTCGATCTCCAGGTGCTCGCACTTCAGACCGACATGACGCGGGTCATCACATTCAAGACCGGCTTCGACCAGTCGAATCGGACCTTCCCGATGTCGGGCACGACGAAGTCCATCCACGGCGCCTCTCACCACGGCAACGTTCCGACGGACATCATGGACTTCAACAAGATCAACACACACCGCCTGGGCATGATGGCCTACTTCCTGGAGCGGATGCGGACGACGATGGACGGCGACAAGTCGCTCCTCGACAAGACGGCGATCGTGTGGGGTTCGCCGATGGGTGACCCGAACCTCCACAACCACCGCCGCTGCCCGCTCATCTTCATGGGCAAGGCCAATGGTGCCCTGGAGGGTGGCCTCCACGTGCGTGCGCCGAAGGGCACACCGATGGCGAACGCCTTCGTTACGCTCATGCAGGGGATCGGGCACGACATGCACGCCTTTGGTGACAGCACCGGCTCGCTTCCGCTGACGTTCCCGAAGGGAGCCTGACGGTGAACGGGCGAACCATGACCAGCGGCGCGATCACGGCACTGGTTGCGGTATGCGCCTGGACCGCGCCCGCGTCGGCCCAGGATCTCCTCGCCGCCGCTCAGGCCGGCGACGTGGAGACCGTCCGAGCGCTTGCCGCCTCGGGCGCGGACATGACGGTGACGAGGGGCGACGGGATGAACGCGTTGCACCTCGCGGCGGAGCGGGGCCACGTGGACATGGCGAGGGTGCTCATCGACGCCGGTGCACCGTACGACGCCGTCACGCGCATCGGCGCCTATACCCCGCTCCACGTGGCTTCGCGCCGGGGAAGCGGTGAGATCGTTCGGCTTTTGCTCGACGCTGGGGCGGATCCGACCCGACTCACGACGACGAGTGGTGTGACGGCGTTGCATCTGGCTGCCGCGGCCGTGAACGGGGTGGACGCCGTTGCAGCCCTCCTGGAGGCGGGAGCTGACCCCGACGCGGTCGAGGTTTCGGCTGGGCAGACGCCTATGATGTTCGCCGCGGCGGCCAACCGCGCCGCGTCGATCGAGCGGCTCATCGCAGGGGGTGCGGATCCCGGCATCGAAACCGACGTGGTCGACGTGCTTCAGCACCTCATCGCTGATCGGGATGCCGCGCGGTACCTGCGGCGCACCATCCAGAACTTCCGCGAAGCCGAGGGCGGGGGGGACGACTGGGAACCCTCCGCCGAGCAGATTCAGGAGGCGGTCCGTCAGCAGCGGGCGTATCTCATGACTGGAGAACCGTACCGCGAATACGATCCGGAAGAGCTGGTAACCTACCGGCCCGACTATCCCGGTGGCCCGGACGTCCCGCGTCCCCCGTATCGGGAAACGCTCGTCGGGAAGACGGGTGGGATGACGGCTCTGCTCTTCGCCGCACGCGAGGGGAAGGTCGAGGCCGTCAGGGCGTTGCTCGACGGCGGTGCCGATATCGACCAGGTCAGTGGTGGGGACCGGACGAGTCCGCTCGTGCTGGCAGCGCTGAACGGCCAGTTCGACGTCGCGCTCGAACTCGTCGCCCGCGGGGCAGATCCGAACCTGCAGTCGACCACGGACGGCCAGACGGCGCTCTTCGCCACCCTGAATACGCAGTGGTCCCCCAAGTCCAACTACCCTCAACCTCGGGCACAGGACAGCCAGAGGGCCGAGTACACGGATCTGGTCGACGCGTTGCTCGAGGCCGGGGCCGATCCGAACCTCCGCCTCAATACGCACCTGTGGTACTTCGAGTATGGGCTGACCAAGATCGGTACTGACCTGAAGGGGGCGACGCCCTTCTGGCGGGCAGCCTACGCCCAGGACCTGGAGATGATGAAGCTCCTCGTCGCGTACGGTGCAGACCCGAATATCCCGACGTCGTGGCCCGCCGTCGGCATGCGTGAGCGCCGGCAGCAGGACGGCCGGCAGCAGGAAGATTCGGGGCTGCCGTGGATTCCCGAGGATGCCTTCAACGCCTATCCGATCCATGTGGCGGCGGGGGGTGGGTTCACTGGCCTGGGGTCGTTCAGCATCCGCAATGTCCCGCACAGCTTCATCCCGGCGGTGCAATACCTCGTGGAAGAGCACGGTATCGACGTGAACACCCGTGATTCCTGGGGCTACACGCCGATGCACTACGCCGCGTCGCGCGGGGACAACGAGCTGATTCAGTACCTCGTCTCCCAGGGTGGCGACGTCACGGCGATTACCCGTCTCGGGCAGTCCACAGCCGACATGGCCCGGGGAGGGCGTGCGGGATTCTTCACCCGGGTCGCGTTCCCGGAGACGGTCGACCTGCTGACGGGACTCGGTTCGACGACCGAATGCCTGCACACGCACTTCCTGGACACCGGAGACTTCTGCGACCTCGCGGGCGACAACGACCCGTGGGCGACGCGTATCGTCGGTGAAGAGCCCGATCAGAGAGCGCCCGAAGCGCAGCGTAATGAAGGCGTGTCTCACCGAGAGCCGGCGGGAGGCCGGCGGAGGATGCCGGGGCCACGTTGAGGCGCCGCCTCCAGACCGCAGTTCCTCAACCCCTGAGCCGGAGCAGGCATGGAGCACGCTGAACCGCAGTTGACCCCTGTCCAGAAATTCGGCGAGGCGATCGCCGATCGGGTCGAGCGATGGATGCCGTCTCCCTTCGTCTTCGCGATCCTACTGACATACGTCGCGGCGATCGCGGCGTTCGCGTCGGAGGGTTCGTCACCCGCCGAGGTCGCGCTCGCGTGGTATGGCGGCTTCTGGAATCTCCTGACCTTCGCCATGCAGATGGTGATCATCCTCGTGACGGGGACGGTGGTGGCGTATCACCCGAGCGTTCGGGGCGGGATTCAGCGGCTGGTGCAGCTGCCGAGTAATGGGAAACAGGCGGTCGTCCTGGTCGGGATCGGATCGATGCTCGTGGGATGGATCTCCTGGGGCCTTGGTCTGATCTTCGGCGCGATCCTGGCGCGTGAGATGGGCAAGGCGGCGCACAAGGCGGGCATCCCCGTGCATTACCCGCTTCTTGCTGTCGCGGGGTATCTCGGGATGAGCCTGACGTGGGGGTGGGGGCTGTCCAGCTCGGCAGGCCTGCTGCAGGCTACGGACGGCAACATCTTCATGGTCCAGGGCATCATCGATCGAGTCGTGCCCGCCACCGAGTGGGTCTTCCACCCCTATCCGCTCATTCTCACAGGTCTCTCGATCCTGTACGGATCGCTGATGCTCTGGCTTCTCGCTCCGCCGGACCAGAATGCGCGGGGCATCGAACAGTTCGTCGATCTGGCCGACGAGGAGTCGGAGGCAGAGTTGATGCATGAGGGTGGTGCGGAGGCGCCGGAGGCCGAGATCGTGTCGCCGGCTGCCGACTCCCCGGCCGATCGGATCGACAACTCTCGGGTCCTCGGGGGTGTGCTTGCGCTCACGGGCCTCGTTCTCTTCGGACGGGCCTTCGTCACGCAGGGGCTCGGCGCGCTCAACCTCAACGTCTTCAACTTCGGCTTTCTGGTGATCGGGATGCTGCTCTACAGCAGCCCGGCGCGGTACCAGCGCGAGTTCAACGACGCGGTGAGAGGGAGTGCGGGGGTGATCCTTCAGTTTCCCTTCTATGCCGGCATTATCGGGATCATGACGGGAACGGGCCTAGTCGACACGATGACCGAGGCACTCCTGTCGATTGCCACCCAGGACACCTTCGCCGTCGTCGCGTGGATGACGGGTGGGGCCCTCAACATCTTCGTGCCGTCTGCCGGCGGAGAATGGGCGATCGTGGGTGGCCCCATGCTGCTGGCTGCGCAGGAACTTTCCGTACCGATCGGTCAGACGATCGCGGCGTACGCCGTGGGTGACGCGCACACGAATCTGCTCAATCCGTTCTGGGCGATCCCGCTCCTCGCGATCACCGGTCTTCGCGCGCGCGACATGTTCGGCTACGGCATCACGATGATGCTTCTTCTCGTGCCGTTCCTGGCGGGCGTGCTCTACTTCCTGCCGTATTGAGCGGTATCGGAGCCGGCGCGACCGCCTGCGTGTGGCCGGCTCGGGAAATCAGCCAGGGAACTCCATGCGCTCTAAGATATGCACCCTCACGCTTTCGCTCATGGTCGTCGGGATGAGCGCGATCCTTCGCAATTCTATCGTACAGGGACGATGACGAGACTCACGAAGACGGCCTTTCTGGCCGCGGCCTTTTCCGGTGTTGCGGGACTTTTGCCTGCGCACGTCGCCTCGCAGCAGGCTGCGGTCGACAAGGCGCTCAGCGCTGCGCCGTCGCGCGCTCGTGACGCAACGATGGTGATCCAATGGAATGCAGATCACACGTACGACGTCCTGAAGGACGGCGACGGTCCCCTCGTCTGTTACGATCGCTCGGACGAGGCACGCCGTGCTGCGTTCGACGTGCAGTGCACGTCGAAGGGGAACCTCGATCGTGTGGCGCAGAGCCGCCGCTTCCGGGCTGAGTCGGCCGATCGTGAAGCCGAGAATGCGATGGTGCAGGCGGCCGAGGCGGACGGGACGAGAATCTCGCCGGTGTACGGTTCCATCTGGTGGTCGCTGCGTGGTGAGGATCAGGCGAGCGCCCGGGTGCACATGACGGTCGCGGTTCCGTTCGCGACCGCGGAGAGCACGGGCTTTCCGAACAACGGGCGAGAGGGCGGTCTCTGGATTATGGCAGAGGGGACGAGCACGGCACATCTGATGGTACCGGGTCGCTGATCGCAGTCGGGCCAGCGGGGCGCGCCAGGCCGGTCGACGGCTGGCGTGTCTCGCCGTGCGCCGTGCCTCCGAGCTCTGAGTGCGGTCCATCGGTACTCGGGTGACGAACGACCGGCTCGGAGAAGATGCCCCGCGGCGCCGTGTCGCGGTTGCCGTCATCCATGGAATCGGGGGCCAGGAGGCCAGCTTTGCCGACGAGATGGTGGAGGCGACTCGGCGGGCCTTCCATCGGTTGGTCCCGGAGGCTCCTCGCGACGCACTCGTGTTCGCGCCTGTTCACTGGGCGCCCGTATTGCAGTACGGCCAGGACGAGCTGGCCCGACGCGTCCGGTCGGAACACGAACTCGACTGGAACTGGTTACGTGACGTGATGATCTCGTTTGTGGGCGACGGGGTCGCGTATGAACCGACAGCTCATGACCGGCGGGTATACGACGCTATTCATGCCGTCATGGCGCGGGCCCTTCATCGGCTCGCACTCGATGCCGGTGCCGATGCGCCGCTTTGCGTCGTTGCCCACTCGCTGGGATCCGTGATTGCGAGCAACTACCTCTACGACCTTGGCAAGCCGGAACTGGTCAGCGACGAGGTGCGTGCGCACATGACCGATGGCCCGCTCGAGCGGGGCGAGACATTCACACACTTCTTCACGATGGGGAGTCCGCTGGCGATCTGGGCGTTGCACCATGAGGGGTTCGGGTGTCCTCTCACCGTGCCGTCGACCGCGCTTTCGGCACATCACCCCCATCTCTCCGGGGGGTGGCTGAACTTCTTCGACCGCGACGACGTCATCTCGTACCCGTTGCGTCAGTTGAACGAGGCCTACGCCGGGGCCGTGACCGAAGACGTCGGGGTGAACGTGGGTGGGCTGATCGATCGGAAGACCCCTCTGTCTCACAACGGTTACGCCACAGACGAGCACGTCGTCGACCGGATGGCAGCTACGCTTGCCGAAACGTGGCGCCGCATGGGGCCGGGCGCGTAGAGTCCATTCCGCCCCCGGAACCCTTTCTCGCGAGCCCGCCCGTGACTCGAGCCTCCACACTCCGCCTGAGCCTTCTCATCACCGCCGCCCTGGTCACCGCCTGCGCGTCCCCTGAGGAGGGTGAGCCACCCCGGAACGATAGCCCGGCCGCCGACGTTCAGCTGCTGGACTGGTCTGCGCAGATGGCGGTACGTGACGGTTGGCTGGACACCCGTCACGAGATGCTCCTGCCGATGATGCGTCGGCATGACGTCGAGATGTGGATTGTCGTGAACGAGGAGTTCCACGATGACCCATTGACCGAGTACATCGCTCCCGCACGCCCGTATACCGGTCGCCGAGACGTCTTCGTCTTCGTCGACGCGGGCTCGGACGGCCTTCGGAAGGTGGCGGCTACCGGGTACTGGGAAGAGACCGTTGCGCGGTACTTCGAGTCGCCCATCGACCCTCGCCCGTCTGCCGATGTGCTTCGAGAGTTGTACGAGACGCATCGCCCGGCTCGCATCGCGCTGGGCTTCGGCGGCAGCCGCGGCATGACTCGGAGCCTCACGCATGACTCATATCAGTTCCTGGCGGACGCCATGGGCCCGGAGGCGGAGGGCCGATTCGTCAGTGCCGGCCCGCTGATCAACGAGTATCTCGCTACGAGAATCCCGGCGGAGTTCCATGTCTATACCGATCTCGTGGCGCTCACCGAGGCGATCACGAAGCGGGCGCTTTCCAGCGAAGCGATCACGCCGGGGACGACGACGGTGGGCGACGTGCGCCGCTTCATGTATGACGAACTGTGGCGTGCCGGTGTGCGGACGTGGTTCCAGCCGGATCTCCGGGTGCAGCGTCGCGGCATGGCTGAAGTGGGGAGTCGCGGATTTCTCGCGGTCGCTCCGGAGAACATCGTCCTGCAGCACGGGGATCTCGTGCATGTCGATTTCGGGATCTCTTACATGGGCCTCGACTCCGACTGGCAGAAGATGGCGTACATCCTTCACCCCGGTGAGGACGATGTACCGGAGGGCCTCAAGGTTGCCATGGCGAATACCAACATCCTCCAGGATGCGCTCATGCTGCGCGCATCGCGCCCCGGTCGTACGGCCGGGGAAGCGTATCGACTGACGATGGAGGAAATGGAGGAGCAGGGAATCACGGCTCAGGTCTACTCGCACCCGCTCGGCAACCACGGGCACGGCCTGGGGCCCAGCATCGATTTCCGCAGTGCGGGCCGATCCGATGTCGATGCCCGCCCGCTCGTCGAGGGCGCGTACATCTCGATCGAGCTGAACACGAAGACGGCGATCCCCGAGTGGGACGGGCAGGAAATCTACGTGATGGCCGAGGACCCCGCGCACCTGACTCCGGAGGGATGGCGCTTCTTCCGGCCTCGTCAGGAGGCGTGGTATCTGATCCGCTAGCGCGGGAACGATCGAATTCGAACGTTGGGATTCCCCGGTGTGGGACTCATGACAGGTTCACCGAGCATCGTCGCCGTTGCGGCAGAGGGAGCCATAATGAACGACATCTCGACCAGAATTCGAGCCGCGTTGGGCAATGCGATCGTCTGGGGTGGTGCGTGGGCGGTCGGGTCGATCGTGCTCCTCACCTTGTCGGTACCGTTGGGGCTCGTACCGGTCGTGCCACCGGGCGCGGCCCTGCTGCAAATTGCGGGGCGCTTCGGGCTCGCGGGATTCGCGGTGGGCGCCGGGTTTTCCGGCTTCCTCGCATTCGTCTATCGGGACGAACGGCTCAACTCAATCCGGGCGATACCGTTCACCCTCGGAGGTGCAGTCGTGTCGGCGATCGTCGCCCCCGTGGCGGGTGCGTCGGCGCTGGTCGGCGCTGTGCTGGGCGCGCTGACCGCTGGGGGGACATTGTCCCTCGCCAAGCGCGCGGAGCGGCAAGCTCTTGGGCCGGGCGAGGGAAATCGGTTCCTCGAAGGCTGATTTGCCTGAGCGCGTTTTCGCGATCAAGATGCGTATCAGTTTCCGAAAGACGACGGAAACGATTCTTCTGCCTGAGGGATGCGAGGGTCCGATCACCGTGTCCGACGAAACGGTTCGCGGCTATTACGAGCGCTTCCCGGAGGAGCGCAGACTCTCCACGGGGGTGTCTCAGCTCGAGGCCGCTCGCACCAAGGCTTTGATCCGTCGGTTCGCTCCTCAGCCTCCTTCGGCAGTCTTGGACGTCGGAGGCGGAGCCGGAGCGTATGCGTTCTGGCTCGCGAACCAAGGGTATGAGGTCCACCTGATGGATCTGAGTACCCGACTCGTGGAACTCGCCACAGATCGAAACAAGAAGGCGGGTCACCCTCTCGCGTCGGTGGGAGAAGGAGATGCCCGAGCCCTTCCGATCGCGGATGGGTATCTGGATGTCGTGCTTCTGCTCGGGCCGCTCTATCACCTGACGCGGGTCGAGGAGCGGGCTCAGGCCCTTGCTGAAGCTGCGCGTGTGCTCAAGCCCGGAGGTGTCCTGTTCGCGGCCTGTCTCACACGTTGGGCCTCGCTCTTTGACGGGCTCGTTCATCGACGATTCTCAAACCCGGCGTTCGGAACGATGGCCAGCGAAGACGTCGCCACGGGCCAGCACCGAAATCCCGGACTCCACCCCGACTGGTTCACGACAGCGTACATGCATCGACCAGATGAGTTCGCCGAAGAGCTTCGATCCAGCGGACTCGAGGTGGTTGGCATCTTCGGACTCGAAGGCCCGGCGGTACTCCTCCCCGATTTCGATGAGCGTTGGGCCGACCCGACCGAACGCGAGGCTATGATCGGTGTCGCTGAGACTGTCGAGTCCGAGCCGGCGCTACACGGGGTCAGCCCCCATCTCCTGGGCGTCTGCCGGGCTTGAGCCTCGAGGTCGTCACCGTCGCCTCGTGCGCCCTCCCGCCGTGTGCTTCGGAGTGTGACTTGGCAGGAACCGTGAGGAACGCTGTCGACGCATAGGTGTTGGCATGGCATCGCCTTCGGTTTCGAGGCTCAGAACGAGTGACATGAACAACCAGACGCTGACCAGACACCGCCTCACCCGGATCCTGCCTATTGGCCTGGCTCTGGGGTTGATGAGCGGCTGCGGCCTCGACCTCCCCACCGAGGTCGAGCGAGACGACCGCACGCTCCTGGTGTGGGGCTATGTCATGTCCCGGGGGAACCCCGCGCGAGGAGGGGCCGGTCTGGTCGACCCGGCGGGCTTCGTGGTTGCTACGACCCCGGTCGAGTTGGGTAAGTACCTGATCGGCCTTGAATTGCCTCCAGGGACGCGCGTGTGCGACGGGTACCGGGTACGCGTGGCTGTCGAGGTTGGTCGCTCCTCTGAGCTCGACGAGCGCCTGCTGGAGCCCTCGAGCGGAGGCTGTGTCGTCCCTGATCAGGGTCCGGTCCAGCACACGCTCGACTTTTCGTTTCCTGAGGACGCGGACTCGACAACTGGAGGCGCGCCGTGAGCACCGAGCCGGTCCACCTAGGTAAGAAGTTCGAGCTCTTCTCAGACCAGTGGCAGCCGAGAGTCGTAGCGGAGATGAACGACGTGCAATTCAAGCTCGTCCGCGTGGAGGGTGAGTTCGTCTGGCACGATCACTCCGAAACGGACGAGGCGTTTCTGGTGGTAGAGGGTGAACTGGAGATCGATCTGCCAGATCGCACCATTCGGCTCGGAGAAGGTGAGCTGTTCGTCGTTCCTCGAGGTGTCCAGCATCGCCCCAGGGCCGTATCGGAGGCGAAAATCATGCTCGTCGAACCTCGCGGGGTCACGAACACCGGGGATGCCGGTGGCGATCGAACCGCCCCGAACGACATCTGGATCTGAGGATGGCCACGACGCGACCGCTCCGCACCCACCCGAGCCGCCTGGGGCCTCTCGTCTTCATTTGGTGGCTGGCGGCCGCGTGCGGGGGAGAATCTGTCGTCGCACCCGCGCCGAGCAATCCAGAGGGCATCTGGCAATCGACCCGGGTCGGACTGTCTGAGTCGACGCTCCGGCTGGCGAATGACGGCTCGTTCACACGGGTGGTTGCCGATCTGGCCGGTAGCGGGTGTGAGTCTGCCGCGGGGACTTGGCGCGTGGAGGGAGAGACGCTTCGCATTCAGGTCAGCACGGTGAACAATGAGCCGGCGTCTGCGGCGGAGAGTTATCCGTTCTCGCTCGAGGGGGGCAGGCTTCGGCTCGACGGATCCAGCTCGACCGAGGAGTTCAGCAGGATCTCCTCCATGGTCAGCTGCGTCGACTACGGGTTTGGAAGCTGGACCGGCCTCTTACGGGCGGAGGTGGACGGGGCGCCGATCGATTTCGCCGCCATCGCTGTCCGCGTGGACGTCGGCGGGGGCACGGTCGAGATCGAAGGACTCTATTCGAACGAATTCGACGACCGACGGTTGGTTCTGCGGGTCGACGGAAGCCCGGGGCCGCTGGAGCCCGGACTCTTCACGGTCCAGAACGTTCCTCGCGCGACCGACACCTTCTACGGCCTGTACCACCCGGAGCCGGGCTCCGTGATGTTCAGCGGGTTCGACACGACTCGGCTCTTGCCCCCGGGGTCGTTCACGCTCGGTGCGATATCAGCCGAGCGTGTGGTTGCTACCTTCAGCTTCCGGGGGAACCCCAGAGTGGAAGGGGAGGTTGGACCCGGTGGGGCGACCTTCGTGGAGATCGCGGCGGGTCGCATCGAGCTTACCTACCGGTAAAGCCTCGAGGTCTCCGTCAACCCTGCGCGGCCTCGAACCAGATCCTGAAGACGGCTCCTCGACCCGAAGTCGTCCCCAAGCGTACAGCTCCACCATTCAGGGCCACCAGGCGTTCTACCGTCGCCAGTCCGAGACCGCTGTGCTGCTCACTCTTGGTCGAGAAGAACGGTTCGAAGGCCCGGTCCAGTGCTTGGTCGGAAAAACCGGGGCCAGAGTCCGTGAACGTCAAACAGACCCAGCGCTTGTCACCAGCCAGCATACCGAGCAGTGCGGGCTCGAGGTTCGCATCTTCTGATATTTCGCACGTGATGTCCCCCTTCTTCTGCATCGCCTCCGCCGCGTTGAGGGCGAGGTTGATTAGGATCTCCTGGAGGGCGCGTGGGTCGCAGAAAATCCAGATAGGCCCTGGCGCCGGTATGCTCCACGAGACCTCCGTTCCCAGCGCGGGCTGGACCAGGCGCTGTGCACGGCCCAGGACCTCGACGAGGTCGACACGTTCTATCTCGACGGCCCGGTCAACACTCAGATTCTGAATCTGCCTAATAAGGTCCGCCGCATCTGTCGTCGCGGCCCGAACCTGTTCCAGCCGCTGTGATACCGCTTCGAGGTCACCCTGCCTCGCCGAGATCTGGGCCAACTCGACATGGCCTTCCATGAGTGCCAACAGGTTGTTGAAGTTGTGCGCGAGGCCTCCGGACACCTGGGCGGCTACGTCCATCCGCTGCCGACGTTCTGCGTGCTCCTGTAAGACCCGGGCTTCCGCCTCGGCCTGCTTCATGCGCCGATTGGTCTCAGCCAGGTCCGAAAGCATCGCCTCCCTGGCTTGGGCCTGAAGGAGAAGGTCGCCGCGGGGGTCGTGCGGAGGGAAGTCGGACAGCTGCAGGCGAGAGGCGGTCATCACCTCCAGTGTCGATACCCACGGTCCCCCGAGGAAATAGCACGAGTCTCTCCCGTCAATCGTAACGAACTGCCCCGTGAAGCGTACGGGGGACTCGAGGATCTCGATCACGACGAGCCTGTCAGTCGCGTTGGTGAGTACCGTGAAGTCCCAGTCTAGAACGGGTCGCATGACTTTGGCGACATCGGACAGGGCCGCGCCCACGTGCATGGTCGGGAAACGGTCGTCGAATCCGTGACCGGTGTTGATGAGCCTCAGATCGCTTCCGAACTCGAAAGAGAACGGAAACAGGAAGTCCAGCGCGGACGCCAATCGATCAGAGTTCACGTTGGTCGACCTTCGTCAGTGAGCCGCGACCGGACGGAGCAATCCATATCACCAGCGTAGATGAAAAGCCTCATGCACGAGACCGGAATCTGTCAGCGGGTGAATCTCACGGTCCACGGTCACAGCCAGGTTGAACCGATCACCGAGACCCTTCAGGAGACCCACCATCACCGGCCCCAATCCTTCGCGGTGGGAGTAGTAATGGAGCGTGAGTGAGTCCTCTGTCTCACGGTCGACTGCGAAGGTCGGGGGGTTAAGGTTCTTGAAGCTGAGTGAGACTCGGGTGTGGAGGTCGTCGAGGTTGTGGAGGAACTCCGGTAACGTGTCTCCGGACGCGTCCAAGAGGTCGGCGTACCCCTGCGCGCCGGTGAACTTGATCCAGTACTCGCCGAAAGCTTCCAGGGCCTGGGCAGCCTCCAGGCCGGTCTCTTCGCACAGCGCTCCGACCAGGCCGTAGGTCACAGAGTCTGGGTACTGCTCCATGGCGTGGAACGCATCACTGTCGACTTCGGCCCGGTCGAGGACCTTGCTCCAAACTTCGTGCCCAAACGTCTCAATCGTAAGGTCGCGTACTGCGCGGTTCAGCAATCCGTACATGTTTCAATCCACCAATCGGTTGCGCTGGAAGCCTATCCCCAGCTGAGTGTGAAGCGTTCGATTGAGCCTGACCCTTCGCTCGGCAGGGGCTCGCGGGCGATGGTCACGTCCTCGCCGAAGTGCTTGATGAGCCCAATCAGTGTTCCGAGAACGAAAGGGCCGAGCCCGCTCCTACGGCTTCTGTACACCAGCTGCATGCCGGCGTCCCGGTCTCCGTGTGCTTCGAAGTCGGGTACATCAGATCCCGGAAAGACGAGGGCTACCCTGGTGTGCAAAGCCTCGAGCCCGTGCAAGGTGCCTGCGAGGTCGCCCCCGGCGTCATCGATCAACGGGCCGTAGCCGCGATCGTGAGCGTATGTGATCCAATACTCGCCAAAGAGGCTGAGGGCGTCGTCCAGAGGGACAGAAGCGATGTCGCAAACGTGTCCCGCCAGTTCGAAAGTGAGTTCGTCCGGATACGTCGAAGTGGCGACGATGACATCACCGCTGATCCCCGCGCGAGATGTCGCCTCCTGCCAAGTCGCTTCTCCGATTTGCTCTATTACGAATTTCGCAAATGCTTGGTTTACGATCCCGATCACGTTCTACACCCCTCGCGTCAGCGTATGGGTTCGTCGGATCAGGCAGCTGCGCTAGCGAGCGACTTCACTGCTGTCCCACACCCGTATACAAACCACGGTACGGGCCGAGACTGTTGGTGTCTAGCCCGCCGTTTGACCGTCGCTCGCATCGGCTCAGGGGCGCGAGTGTCGTACGACCAACTGGTCGCCTCGGATGCCCGAG
>Ga0181594_10000369_pt1 | contig 40527 bp, 35 predicted proteins | sample 071ome_18_FD_145603 | JGI IMG/M metagenome (GOLD analysis project Ga0181594, IMG submission 145603) | Coastal salt marsh microbial communities from the Groves Creek Marsh, Skidaway Island, Georgia - 071413BT metaG (spades assembly) | ecosystem: Environmental > Aquatic > Marine > Intertidal zone...
GACCGTCAGACACATCATGACAATATTCATGGCCTGCAAGCCACGCGAGTGGCTCCACCAGACGCCAAAGGCCAGTAGCCCGAACAAAACGAGGGTTCCGAAAGCCGGCGCCGACATATTGCCAATGACCCCGGGCAGCCATTGTACGATCCCCGGGTAGACAATCAGGAAGGCGATGGACGAGATGAATCCGGTGGCCACGATGCCCAGCCAGCGCGTGCGGGTATCCCACTCGGGATTTTCGAACTCGATGTAGAAAACGATGAGGGCCACAAAGAAAATGGCCAGCAGGTTCAACAGGTGTACTCCGATGGCCAATCCAAAGAGGTAGGCAATCAGGATGAGGTACCGGTTGGTGGCCAGCCCGAACCGGTGCTGTCCCCCCGAGAGGCGTTCATCCTCCAGCGAAGCCTCTTCGCGCCACTTCAGGATGAGCCAAACGACGAGGGCGGTGAACAACATGGACAAGGCATAGACCTCGGCCTCAACGGCATTGAACCAGAAGGAATCGGTGACTGCAAAGGTGCACGCACCAATCACTCCGCCACTCAGCGCTACAAGACGATCCAGCGCATTCCACGTGGAAGGAGCTCCTTGCCATTCACGGATCAAGCGCACGATGATCAGGTGCAGGAGCAGCACGGTCAGGGCACTTGACACGACGGAGACCAGGTTGACCGCAATGGCCACATACTCGCTCGGGGCGAACATGGAGAAGAGCCTGCCAACGAGCATGTAGAAGGGCGCTCCCGGTGGATGGGACACCTGAAGACGGTTGGCGATGGCAATGAATTCACCCGAATCCCAGAACGACGTGGCGGGCGCCACGGTCAGCAGATAGAGCACAAGCGAATAGATGAAGACCAGGGCGGCTACGATCCGGTCAGTGCGATTGGCGTTCATCTGCAGTCGGGTGATGGTCTGGGAAAGGGCTGCAAAGCGATAATATGGCCGCTACAACGCGGTCCCATCTGGATTGGTTCATCTTCAGGATCGCTTTTTCGGAAGCTGCAGATGTCCGTTGGCACGACTCCTGGTCAGCCTTCGTTGAGCCGATCGGAGACTTTGGCTGACCCCAGTACAAGAACGATTTCTCCCCGGATCCTGGTTTGGGACTCGGCCCATTGAAGTACCTCGGCAAGGGTTCCACGGACGAACTCCTCGAATTTTTTGGAGATCTCCCGCGCGATGACCACCTGACGTTCCTCTCCGGCCGCGTCTGCCAGCTGTAGAAGCAACTTTTTAAGTCGATGGGGGGACTCGTAGAGTACCACCGTGCAGTCCTCCGCCACCAAGCGTTCGATGCGGGTCTTTCGTCCTTTCTTGGGGGGGAGGAAGCCTTCGAAAAGGAACCGATCGGTCGGTAACCCGCTAGCCGCCAAGGCCGGAATCAGGGCAGAGGGGCCCGGCAGGGCGCTGACCTCCAAATGGGCATCGAGGGCCGCCCTGACCAGTAGATAGCCAGGGTCCGAAATACCCGGGGACCCCGCATCGGAGATCAGGGCGATGTCCTGCCCCCGGATCATCAAATCCACCAGGCGGGAGGCTTTTCCATGCTCGTTGTGGGCGTGGAAGCTGGTGGTGGGGGTATCGATACCATGGTGCGAGAGGAGCACACCGGATGTACGGGTGTCTTCGCAGGCGATGAGATCCACCCTGCGAAGGGTCTCAATGGCACGCTCGGTCATATCGGACAGGTTGCCGATGGGTGTTGCTACAAGAATCAGGCGGCCGGGGCGTTCTATGATCATGGCAGGATGGTACGGTCTTTCGGGATGGAGCCGTACGAACGACTCAGGAAGGCTGGAAGTGAGGGCGTCGGCAGGGCGGTCATATCCCGCCAAACGACGATCGTCAGCCAGATGGCCATCAGCCCGGTAACAATGTCAGCGATCCACATGCCCAGCCATGGCTCCAGCAAGCCGCGGTCGGCGAGCTTCTCGCCGTTTGCCAGGGACACCCAGTGGAACAGGAAGATGCCGACGGCCAGGGCTGCCGCTGTTGCAAGGCCGCGTCGTCGGGCAAACAGGCCCAAGGGAGCTCCGATCATCATGAAAATCAGGCAGGCTACGGCGATGGAATATTTCTTGTGGATTTCGACGCGGTAGCGATCGGCGCGGTCGTGGGCCCACAGGATATCCTTGCGCGCCGCCTCGGCCCGGGCACGCGCACCTCGGATGGAGCGCAGGACTGCCTCGTGACGCTCGGACGTTGCCTCTGTTGTCTGCTCCCGTGAGAACATGGACAGGGTGGAGAGCGGCGTGGAAGGCCTCTCTGCGGCCGACCGAGCCTCGTCCGGTACCGAGAAACCAATTTCCCGATGCGTCAGGCGGCCCGTACCGAGCTCGTCAGTGAGACCCTGCAGGATGCCCCGGCTGCGCTCGATGGTCATTTCGAGCGAGTCCACCAGGCCAATCATCTCTCGTGATGCCATGGTGCGATCCGTACGACGACCCTGGGCCGGATCGCTGCGCGTAAAGGTCAGATCCTCGAGGGAGATCCTCATAAGGTACCGATCGAAGCTGAGGCGTTCGTACCGATCCGAGCTGCCGCTGCCTGGTGGTCGTTTTCGATGCACTTCACCCTCAAACAGATGCAGCTTCAGCGTGACGCCGTCCAGAACGGGTTCCAGCATGCCCCTGGCTGCATGAATGTCGGTACGGAAACGCGCGCCTTCACTGTAGTCGTAGATCGTGACGTCATGCCATTCATTCGTTTGACCCGGTGGAATGTCGCCGACAAGGATACTGTAGTTGCTGATGCCCTCGTAAAAGACGCCCGCCTGCAGGTCGAACCCCGGTTTGGCCGAGCGGATGTCCTGCCACAGATTGCGGGCCCTGAAGTTGGCTTCCGGATGGATACGCGTGTTGAAGATCCACATGGAAGCAGTGAGCACCAATCCGACCACATAGACGGGCCAGGCGAGCTGGATGAACGAGACGCCGGAGCCCTTGATGACAACATAGGCGTTCGATTCAGCCAAGCGACCGAAGGCCATCAGGGTGGCAATCAAGGCGGCCATGGGAACAGCCAGGACCAGCATGTAGGCCAGGTTGTAGAGGATCAGTTCTCCAATCACAGGCACCGGAAGGCCTTTGCCCACGAGTTGCGGCAGATACTTGATCAGGAACTGCATCACCAGCAGGAACAGGAGCACCACGAGCCAGGCCAGGAAGGGGCCGGGCAGCATGCGCAGGATCATGCGGTGAAACTGTTTCATGGACGACGCGTGGCAGACGACCTGTCAAACTCTGAATGTGACCTCTGAATACCGGAGGTCAGACCTACGGAGATACGAACCGCCCCGGCACCTGGTCCCGCTCCAACGATCCCCATCGGCATGATAATCAAATCATTCACGTTCAACCCGTTTTCCACCAACTGTTATGTCGTCGAAAGTGGAGAAGACATTGTGGTGGTGGATCCCTCCAGTCAGGCTGACTCCGAGCATGGTCTCCTCATCGATTACATTGAAAGCCGAGGCGGAGTGCTGCAACGGATCCTTCTTACCCATGCGCATATTGACCATGTTTTCGGATGCAAACGCCTCTCAGAGCATTTCGGTGTAGGTATCGAGGTACATGCTGCTGAACGGATGCTGCTGCAACGGGCTGAGACACAGGCCGCCATGTTCGGCGTGGAATTGGAGCCACCGCCAGAGCCCGTCTCACTACTCGAACCAGACACAGTGATATCGTTCGGGGACAGGACCTGGGAGGTACTGCACACACCGGGACATTCTCCCGGGTCCGTCAGCTTCGTGGATCGTGCCGAGGGCGTGGTGTTTGCCGGCGATGTCCTCTTCGCCGGTTCCATCGGGCGGACCGATCTATGGCAGGGATCCCTGCCCACGCTCATGCGGTCCATCTTCGATGTCCTCGTCCCACTCGGAGATGCATTCAGGGTCCTGCCGGGCCACGGTCCCTCGACCACCATCGGTCGCGAGCGCCTCTCGAATCCCCATCTGGTCGGACATGCCCCGCTTTGACGTCCTTGAACCCTCCTCGTAGGGATTAGAGGGGCACGTGCGGGGACGTGGCAGGCTTGGAGTCCTCCAAGAGCAGCATGATGGACTGGTGAACGAGATCGCCCATCGAACTGCACGCGGTAAACCGGTTGTCGTTGTAATGACGTGCCAGTTGGGCACCCAGACGCTGGATGTTGTCATCGGTTGAAATGACATCTTCCCGCATGACCTCCATGAGGGCATTGAAACGGTTGTCGGATACCCGGACCCGATTGGCAATCAGGCTGCGTTCTTCCTTCTGGTACTGCAGTACGTTTTCCGGCGCCAGATTCCGTATGGTCAACAGCAGCAACGGTTCATTCTGACGGAAGAATTGGGGGAGGTAGACCTCCATGCGCCAGTGATGGCTCTGCTGGTCGAAGTCAATTGAGTGGATTCGGAAGTGCCATTGTTCGAAGTCACGGGTCAACTCGACGACATAATTGCCGGAATGCATGTCCCCAAGGAGGGAGACAAAGCATCGTTCGTTGAACTTGACAAACTCCTTGGCCAGTCGAACCCGGTCAAAATCCGTGATGGGGAGGCTTTCCCTCAGAAAGGCATCGGCCGGAATGCCGATGATGTGCTCTTCGATGATGGTGCGACGATGCAGGAAGTAGTTGACACGGTTCGGGGAGAGGATGTGCTCAAGCTCGAGGCCGTAGATGCGATTGGCATCAATCCTCTTGACGTAGAAATAATCAAAGTTCTCATTGATGCGATTGACCACCCGAATTCTGAAGGGAAGCGTATTTCCGTGATTGCACAAATCAACCCGGTCGATGTAGAGATGATCGGTGATCGACATATCGCCGTTGGCCTTCAGGATGGCATAGGCACTGAGTAGCTTGCCGTGAATCTCGGGTCGCTCCGAATCCCTGTACAGCACGGTGCTCCAGAGCGTGTCCTGTCCCTTTTCATCGTAGACTGCGGTAGCCGCTGTAAACCGCAGCAGGTCGTCATACCGGATGGAGTCGGCCCGTATGCGACCGTAGCGCCTCAGGTAGGATTGCAGATAGTCGCTTACCGGATAGCGGACTTTTTTTCGGCTTATGAGGTGTTTTTCGCCCATGGTGACAGGGATTCAGGTGGCAGTGCCATCATGGATCGTCCGTGGCAGACGCGTCAGACCGCCAGCGCGGCTTTCTCCATGACCTGCTCGTAATAGGCCTCATACTGGGGTACGATCTTGCCGATGTCAAACGATTGCTCTGCACGCAGTCGAGAGGCCTTCGCCATCCGCTCGTGCAGGTCGACATCGCGCAGCAGCCGGTCCGCTGCATCTGTATATCCTTCCAGATCCCCAAGGTCGCACAGGAACCCGGTCTCGCCATCAACGACGAGTTCGGGCAGCCCCCCGATCCGGCTCGCGATGACAGGCACGCCACAGGCCATGGCCTCGAGTGCAGCCAGACCGAAGGTTTCAGACCCGGAGGGCATCATGAAGATGTCAGCGATGGACAGGATCTCCTCCACGGGCTCCTGCTTGCCGAGGAACCGCACGTCATCATACACACCCAGTTCACGGGCCCGATGCTCTGCCGGGGTACGGTCTGGTCCATCCCCGACGAGAAGCAGTTTGATGCCGTGTCCGCGCTGCTGGAGGCGATGGAAAACGTCCACGACCTCCGTTGCCCGCTTCACCGGCCTGAAATTGGACACATGCACCAGCAGTTTCTCACCATTGGGACAGATGGCCTGCTTGAAGTGCTCCCGGGGCAGCCGTTTGAAGCGCTCGGTATCAATGAAATTGGGAATGACCTCGATATCGGCCCTGATATCGGATCCGAGCGTTTCAGAGCGCAACCAGTCGGACACGGCGGTAACACCGTCCGACGCATTGATCGAGTAGTTCACGACCGGAGCAAACGATGGATCCTGGCCCACAATGGTAATGTCCGTGCCATGCAGAGTGGTCACGATGGGAATGCGGATCCCCTCTGATTCCAGGATCTGACGAGCCAGCAGTGCGCTCGTTGCGTGAGGGATGGCATAGTGCATGTGCAGGATATCCAACTCCTCATACTTGACCGTGTCTACAATCTTGGAGGTCAGATTCAGCGTGTAAGGAGGGTATTCGAAGAGGGGGTAGGCATTTACATTGACTTCATGGAATCGGATGTTATCTGCAATATGACCTAGCCGGAAGGGCATGGAATAGGCAATGAAGTGGATACAGTGCCCTCGAGCGGCGAGGGCCTTGCCCAATTCGGTGGCGACGACGCCACTGCCTCCGTAGACAGGGTAACAGGTGATTCCGATTTTCATGGGCAGACGACGGGGATCTGAATGGTCCGGTTTGCAGGTCTCTTCGGTGATCTTGTCATGGTCATCTGTTACGATCAAGCCCCAGATCGGATCACGTCTTGATTGCACAGCCCGGCGAAGATACATTTCGTTACGTGAGCGTCACGGCGGGCCAAACAGGAATTCCCGCAGACGCCGTACGTTATGAGCAGACCAACCCAACCATCGGCTTTTCCAGACGACATGACAGATAGACACACATCCGGAGCCGTTCGACGTGCCGCCCTTCTTCTGGCAGCCATCACCATGTTAGTGTTCATGCCGCAGCGGGCCGACGCTCAGCTGGGTGTTGCTGCAGGATTGAATTTCGAAAGTCTGACAGATATCTCGGGAAGCCGAAGCGCCACGTATGACAATGCTTCGGGGTATCATTTCGGTGTGTTCTTCGACACGGACTCGAGCCCATTGGCCCTGCGACTGGGTGCCTACTACCGGGATATGGGAGAAGTCGAATTGGATCTGGGGGAATTCGGGCAAGCGTTTGACTTGAGCCTGCTTGACGTGGCGCTGGACGTGCGATTCGCCGTTCTGCCGCTTCCCTTGGTCAAGGCCTTCGTCTCCGCCGGACCGGTAGTCTCCTTTCCTTCATCGTCGAATGATGAGTACAAGGAGTCCCTGCAGAGCACAACGGTATCCGGAAATGTCGGAGGTGGACTGGCCATTTCGCTCGGTGGTCTGACCTTGATACCCGAGCTGCGCTACTCCATCGGTGTGTCCCGATTCATGAAGGATGAGTTCAGCATCCGGGGCATCGAGTTCGTGACCGACGATGTGCAGCGCAGCAATTCGGTCATGCTGCGTCTGGGAATTGTCCTGTAGGACTTCGGAAATCGGCCCAGCGCAGGCGACGGTCCATACGCGGGAAACCGGCCGGGCATGTGAAGATTGCACCATGTGGCCGCAAAAGGCGAATCTTTTGTGGCCGGCGGCGTATCATTACTCAATCCACCCGAAAGCCCGTGCCGAATGCCATTGTATGCCGCCCGGTGATACTAACCGGCCGGCATTTTTTGTGCTGACGCGTGCAGGATGGGGTGGTGGACTTTCAAGAAAATGACAAGGCGCTCAGCGCCCAACCAACGGTATGAAGAATCTCTTTGTCGGAAACCTCCCTTGGAGTGTCGACGACCAACAACTCGAAAATCTTTTTGGAGAGTACGGTGACGTCCACTCTGCCAAAGTAATCCTGGATCGTGACACCGGTCGCTCCCGTGGCTTCGGTTTCGTTGAAATGGAAGATGAAGGCGCCAACGCCGCCATCAACGCACTGAACGAAACGGAAGTGGACGGACGTAACATCCGTGTCAACGAAGCGCAGGAACGTCGTGGAGGCGGTGGCGGTGGTCACCGTGGCGGCGGAAACAGAGGCGGCGGAGGCCGTTGGTAAGACGCGCCTTACAGATATGAGAAAGGGCGCCGGTGCATCTGCACCGGCGCCCTTTCTCATTGGTGGCACCCCGTCTTCCGGTCCGCGATAATCAGGAGATATCCTCGAAGAAGCGGAAGCGCTCAGGATCGATCTCCACGGAATGATAGCCGATGTCCACCGGTGCCATGCCGGTTGCCCACATCGGCATCCCCGTTCCCGTCATGGAGCGCTGGCTGTAAAAGTGCCGAGTATTTTTGGAAAACGGTCTGTGACGTGGATCTGCAAAGCGTACCGTGTAGGCAATACGCAAGGCCATCTGCCATCCGGGTACGCGAGAGTAGGGCGTGAGACCGGTATAGTGTGCAGCCTTCTCACTGCCCGGCAGGAAGGCGGAAAACTGCCAGGGGTCGAGCACAACCCCCTGGTAACTGGATCGGCCCCGGTACCGGGTATCAACACGGTTGCGGATTACCCAGGCCACAAGTGCCTGTTCGTCGGGGCGTTTGGTTTCCGAGAAGATGGCCCGTGCCAACCATAGCGTTTCCGAGTCAATCTGCTCAGGAACGAGGGCGTCGAAATGGCGGGGATCCTTCAGTGCTTCTTCAATCGGAGTCAATTGCGGCCCAGGCACCTCTGCAGGGTATGCCGTGAGCATGCTGTCCGCATGGACAGGCGAGGGGCCGCCAAAAAGTTCGTGTTCGTACGCAATCACGCCTGAAGAGCTTATTACGAGCGCAGCGACAATGCCGGTCGTATACAGCTTCATGTTCATGGCAGAGAGCGGTTGGTGATAGATGTCGTTTCATGGCCTCTGCCTGCGTTCACCTTTCGGGTGAATCGTGGTGTAGACACCATGTGTAGCCGGCGGGCCGGCTCAACGGCAGCCCTCTACGGAGCGAGCTGCCGTGGGTTTCAGCACAGATACACGGTATATCCCGCGTATAAACAATGTCTTACGCAGATGGCTGACTGATTTCATCTTGCGTTCGAATCCCCTTCACTGGGGGTTCATTCATCGTTCGCTGCCACTTGATGCAAGCTCCATGCCGACTTCATCATCACAGTCCTCTCCCCCCAAGAGATGCAGGGAACGAGTCGTAAAATGGGTGAAGCAGTGCTCAGGAGCCGCTTTTTCTGGTATCTTCCATACCTAACCTCAATCCGTGCCTCCATGAAACCGCGCATTCTCGTTGATCAGGATATTCCGGGTGCGGTGGACATTTTTTCCGGTTTCGGAGAGGTGCAGCCTGTTCCGGGGCACGATATCGATGCCCGGGCCGTTCGGCACGCAGATGTCCTGGTCGTTCGATCCATTACGAGGGTGGACGCGTCCCTTTTGGCCGGCAGTTCCGTGGGATTCGTGGGCACGGCCACGGCCGGCCTCGACCATATGGATATCGATTTTCTAACTGCCTCCGGGATCGCGTGGGCCAGCGCCCCCGGCGCCAATACTGAATCCGTTGTTGAGTACGTGCTGGCAACTATAGCCGTTATTGCAAGTAGGCGTTCCGCGTCGCTTCATCGAAAAACACTCGGAATCATCGGATGTGGCCATGTCGGGGAGCGCCTGGCTGTTCGTGCGGAGTCGATTGGAATGCGGGTTCTTCGCAACGATCCTCCCCGGGCTGATCGGGAAGGGGCAGATGCCTTCGTGGAACTGAATCGCCTCCTTCCCCAATGTGACATCATCAGTATTCACGTACCTCTCGTACGTTCTGGCATGCATCCAACGGAGATGTTGGTGGGCCCGCGGGCCTTCGGTCTGATACGTTCGAGTGCTTGGCTGATACAGACATCACGGGGCGGAACGATGGACGAGGTATGGGCCGCTCGCGCACGGACTGATGGCCGGCTGGATGCCCTCGTTCTGGACGTCTTCGCGGGTGAACCGCATCCGGATCCGGCTATCGTGGAAGCTGCCGATGTGGCGACGGGACACATTGCGGGATACAGCCGAGATGCCAAGCGCAATGGATTGCTAATGATACGCGATGCGCTGGAGCGTTATCTGGGACTCGGGACGCCGTCTTCTTCAGCAGGTGGTAACCATCAGGGCGTCCTGAAAAGACCGCTGGATTCCCGCGGTCAGCCCGTCCCCGTCCATGACCCATCATGGTTGGACATGGTTCTTCGACAGGTCATTGACGTACGTTCGGACGATACCCGCTTTCGACGGGTGGTGGCATCATCCAATCCGGTGGAGGGCTTTCATGCCTACCGCGCCAACTACCCAGCCCGGTACTCGTGGTCGCGGTATGCGGCCTGGCCTGATGCCACGGGAGAGGAAGTGGGACGGCTTTGCGCCTTGGGATTCACTATCGGTGAGGAGGCCGATGTGTCGGGTCAGGTCGTGTAGCCGAAGGAGCGCAGCTGGCTGTCTGAATTGCGCCAATCCCCTCGGACCTTTACGTGCACCTTGAGGAAGATCGGGCGACTAATGAAGCCTTCGATATCCTCGCGCGCGAACGTACCAATCTTTTTGAGGGCCTTGCCGCCCTTACCGATCAGAATGCCTTTCTGTGAGTCCCGTTCTACAACAATGTCGGCGTGGATCAGGTCCTTGTCCCCCTCTCGCTCTTCCCAGCTGACGATGTTCACCTGCGTGGAATACGGTATTTCCTGTCGGTAAAGCTTGAAAATCTTCTCGCGGATGATCTCGGCAACGAAGAAGCGCTCGGGCTGCTCGCTGATCATTTCCTTGGGATAGAATGCGGGTCCGAGCGGCAGCCGTTTACGAATGGCCTCGAGAACAACGTCGACGTTCTTGCCCTTGAGTGCCGAGACGGGGATGACTTCCTCGAAGGCATGGGCCTCCATATAGGCCGATACGAGCGGCAACACCTGTTCTTGGCCGATCTTGTCAATCTTGTTGAGGACGAGGATGGCCGGCTGGTGCTGAACGTACTTCAGGCTCAGATCATCCACCTTGTCCCGTGTGGCATCCGCCATGAAAACGAGAAGGTCGGCATCAGCCGTCGACGTCCGAACCTCATTCATCATGGATTTCTGAAGACCGTATCTCGGTTCGATGATCCCGGGTGTATCGAGCAATACGACTTGGTGATCATCCCCGGAGAGGATCCCGAGGACGCGGCGACGGGTGGTCTGGGGGCGATGGGTAACAATGGACAGTTTTTGCCCCATGAGGGTGTTGAGCAGCGTGCTCTTGCCCACGTTGGGTTTGCCGATCAGGGCAACATACCCGCTTCGGTGACCGCTTTCCGTATCGTCGGCGATGCCTTCCGGCAGGATGGGATTGTGCTCAGAGGACATGGGCATGCTGTTCGATGACGCTGCGCATTTCTGCAACAGCCTGTTCAAGACCGATGAAAAGGGATCGGGCGATAATGGCGAATCCGATGGACACCTCCGAGACGTGCGGTACGGCACGGCCGAAGTCGGGGTAGTTGTGGACGTCCAAGCCGTGCCCGGCATGTACGGAAAGGCCCAGATCATGCGCCAACCGGGCTGCCCTGACCATGTCGGAAAGCACCGCTGCACGGGTGGTGGGATCGGCAGCATTTGCATAGTCACCCGTGTGCAGTTCGATGGCATTGGCACCAACCTCGGCACTTGCGCGAATCTGGTCGTCCACCGGATCCACAAAGAGGGCCACCTCTTCGACTCCGCTCCCGTACAAGCGCGGGATTACCTGTTCGAGACGTTTCCGCTGTGTCAGAACGTCGAGCCCCCCCTCCGTGGTGACTTCTTCCCGGCGCTCGGGAACCAACGTAGCCAGCTGGGGCGAAAGTTCGCAGCATATACCGACGATTTCCGGGGCAAGGGAAAGCTCGAAATCCAACTTGGTATCGAGTTCGTCTGCAAAGCGGCGAACATCAGCATCCTTGATGTGACGCCGATCCTCTCTCAGATGGAAGACTATCCCATCGGCTCCGCCCGCAAGGCAGGACCTCGCCGCCTCGAGGGGATCGGGGAATGTCTCGCGCCTCGCATTTCGAAGCGTAGCAACATGGTCGATGTTGATGAGCAGTTTGGTCATATACCGGCCGATTCATGTCGCTCGGTGCGGTGGTGCATTTGCGACAGGGATACATACGAGCGGCAGATAAAACCCCCGGAGGCATTGAATGTTTTGAGTGTTCTGTGCGAAGCTCGGGGGTTTTGCATTTAGCGGGGGAGGCTCCTATTTTCGGTCGGCTCGCCCCCAGAGCGGCGTGCCGTTATCCATTTACCCGTTACCATCGAGAAAACAACAATGGCGTCCAGCAGCCGGGGAGTCCAGACCGCATTGCAGGTTGTGCTCGCAATCGCAATCATCGCCCTCACATACTTCCTGTACGTATCCATTACGGCTCCGTATGAAGCCGTAGAGCGGCAGCGGCAGATTACGGAGGATACCCGTGCCCGCATGCAGCAGGTTCGTGATGCCATGATTGAGCATAACCGGCGCGAAGGCCGGTTCATCTCGACGCTTGACTCGCTTGTCATGTGGCTCAAGACAGACTCTACGATGGTCGCATCGATGGACAGCCTGTTCGGAGCGGGTTTCTCACCCGATTCCCTCCCATTCTCGCCGCGTACCGGTTCCATGTTCGAGTTGGCCGTGAACGACACGCTCCGCACGCCCACCTACCGGTTGGACGATCCCGACTCGGATGACTACATCGGAACCGTAACGGGCGACGTTACGCAGTTGAACGCGGCCAGCTGGGAGTAAGTCGGCTTTTCGCCGGTTTCGCCCCGATTCTGGCATCCAACAGGCTTTTGGTTCAATGGCAGGCATCTCCACCGCCGGTGTCGAGTTCAGCCAATCCCTCATGCGTTATGCTGAGGTAGAGCAGAACGACGGACGCCACAGGCTCGTCCGTTTGGGTAGCTGTGAGTTCGGCTTCGATGCGGCACATGCGTTTTTTGAGCGGGGGACAGTCCAATTCCAGGACGCCATACGCGATGCCATGGCCGACATTTTCCGCGATACGACCGCGTCCCGTTTCAGCGTCGTCATTCCCTCGACGCGGCAGACGCGTTTCGCGTCCACAATACCGGCAGATGCCGACGCGGCCCTTCGCACGGCTCTTGTCGGCTACGATGCGGACCTGTTCACGGAAGGCAGGGAAGGAGGCGATGTCTTTCCTGTTCATCTTGCGCCACAGGCCGGGGCGCACATTGAGCGCTATGCGGTCTCCCACGTTGATGCGTCCGTATCCGGATCCCTGAGCGTCCTGCAACCCGTGTTTCCCGATGCCCGGGTCGATATGCTGCCTTCCATGTCCGCTGCCCTCATTGCCTACCGCGCAATTGTTTCCCGGACGCCGACAACGGAGCACCCACGCCTTCTGATCGGTGTGGTTGATGATGGCTTTGAGGTGATGCTGCTTCGCGGTAGCGCGCTCTTGTCCCAGGAATTTGTCCAGGTTGACGCGGCGGCTACCTTGGCCTACCGTTCGCTGTTGTGCTGCCATCGGTCCGGGTTTACGTGGGAGGAGATCGATCGCGTCCTGCTTTACGGATTGCTCTCGCCGGATCGGGTCTCGGACGCTCTGGAGGAGGCCTTCGGTCCATGTGTGGAACGCATCAACCCGGGAGTGGTGGTGGGTTTGGAAGAGGACCATTTCGGGGATGACTATCCCATTGCGTCTTTTTTACCGGTGGTTGGGGCGGCCCTACACCGATAGACAACCATGCGGATCATTGCCGGGCGTTTCAAAAGGCGACAGCTTGCGTCACCCAAAGGTGATGGCATTCGGCCCACCACGGATCGAACCAGAGAGGCTATGTTCAATGTCATCTCCTCGCGAATGGACTTGAATGGGGCATCCGTTGCCGATCTCTACTGCGGTAGTGGCTCTTTGGGGCTGGAGGCCTACAGCCGGGGAGCGGCTCGAGTCGAATTCGTGGATCGGGATGCGAAGGCGTTGGCGTTGGCGCGTACGAATGCGCTTGCTTTGGATGAGCACGCCCCCTGTCGATTCGTCAAGATGGATGTGCGCGCATGGGCATCCCATGCACATGGTCCGTACTACGATCTGATCCTGGCGGACCCTCCGTACCATTCCGAGGGTATACCGACTCTTGCCGAGACTCTTCTACCCCGACTTTCCGCAGGCGGACTCATCATACTCGAACATGATCGCTCCCTGCGGCTGCCCGACCATCCGGCATTGGCAGAGAGACGTACCTACGGAAAAACGGGAGTAGCCATCTACCACCATCCCGTAGTGGACGAGCAGGCTCCATAGACAGCGAATTTCCTCAAACGCGAACCCATGATGAGAACGAAGGGACTGGCGCTTTATCCGGGATCGTTCGATCCCTTTACCCTGGGTCACCTGGACATACTCGAGCGCGCGTGCCGGTTGTTCGAGCATGTTGAGGTCACGATTGCCCGCAATTCGGAAAAGACCGGATTTTTTACGACCGACGAGCGTAAAGCGCTGATCGAAGCCTCAGCAGGGCACCTTCAGAACATGTCGGTACACATATTTGAGGGGTTGCTGGCGCATCATGCGGCGCAACGAAAGGCTGTTGCCCTGATCCGCGGGCTCAGACAGGTCTCTGATTTCGACTATGAGACCCGTATGGCGTTTGCCAATCGTAGGCTGGCCCCGGAGGTAGAGACCGTTTTTTTGACACCCAGCGAGGAACAGGCGTTGACTAGTGCGTCCCTCGTGCGGGAAATACACCGTCATGGAGGAGATATTTCCTCTTTTGTACCAGCGCCGGTCCATGATGCGATCATGAGGCGCTGAACCCTTGCCATTCCACTTCGACTGATACGTCAACGTGCATCCATCCAAGTCCCTGAATTCTCGCGTTGCATCCATGCAACCCTCGGCCACGCTGGCCATGACCGCTGCTGCCAAGGCCCGCATCCGACTGGGGCACCCGGTCATTGGGCTCAGCGCAGGAGAGCCCGATTTCGATACGCCCGCAGCTGTAGCCGAGGCGGGTGCCAAAGCCATCAGGGATGGGTTTACCCACTATACCAGCAATCCGGGTATTCCTGAGCTCAGGGAAGCCATTGCCCACAAGCTGAAGCGCGACAATGGAATCGATGTGTCGCCCGCGCAAATTCTGTGTTCGAACGGTGCCAAACAGTCGGTAGCCCAAGCCATCATGGCGCTGGTCCGCGACGGTGATGAGGTGCTCATTCCTGCACCCTACTGGGTCAGCTATCCTGAAATGGTCCGTATGGCCGGCGGCATTCCGCACGCCATCACCACGACCCACGAAACGGGGTATCTGCTTTCTCCCGAGCAACTGGAGGCCAGTATCACGGAGAAGACCCGGATGCTCATCCTGTGTTCGCCCTCCAACCCGACAGGCGGCGTGTATACCCCTGCCATGCTGGAGAAGATCGTGGAGGTGCTCCAGCGGCACCCGGGTATCTATGTCCTGTCTGACGAGATTTACGAGTACATCGTCTACGATATCCAGCATCGATCCATTGCATCGTTCGACGGGATGGCGCATCGCACCATTACCGTAAACGGGTTCTCCAAAGCCTACGCCATGACCGGATGGCGCTTGGGTTATCTGGCTGCAGAGCAATCCATTGTGGACGCCGCGGCCAAGATTCAGAGCCAGTTCACGTCCGCACCATCAAGCATTACCCAGATGGCTGGCGTTGCTGCGCTGGCCCTGGAGCCCTCTGTGGTGGGAGACATGGTTTCTGCTTTCCGTTCCCGTCGCGACCTGATGCTAGCGCGCCTTTCCAACATAGAGGGGCTGGTGTGTCCGGTACCGGAAGGGGCTTTCTACCTCTTTCCCGATGTGGCGCGTTGGTTGGGGGCGCGTACACCAGATGGGGCGCTCCTGTCCAATACGCAGGATCTTTGCATGTACATCCTGGAGCACCATGACGTGGCGCTGGTGCCTGGACAGGCGTTTGGCGGTGCCACAGGATTGCGTATCTCCTACGCATCGTCGGAGTCAGACCTCATGATTGCCTGTGATCGATTGGAAGCCGCCTTTGCCGAACTGGGATCCACGAAGGGATGAGGACCACACGCGGCTTCAAGGATCGATATTGGCTGCATGCCCTCCTCTTCTTGCTGACCCTGGCCTCGACCGTGCTGTCGGGAGCGGAGATGGCGGGCCGCTACCTGATCTATGACGCTGCGCCTGCTCTTTTCTACATCGGCCCAGTACCCATATCGGGGCCGTTCCTGCTCGATGGATTGCGCTTTGGGGGATCCTTGCTGCTCTTCCTGACGGTCCATGAATTCGGACACTACGTCGCTGCCCGGCTGCACCGGGTTGCTGTCTCGCTGCCTTATTACATACCCTTCCCGTTCAATGGGATCGGTACGTTTGGCGCCGTGATCCGTATTCGGGAACAGGTCCCGTCCCTGCGAAAACTGTTTGATATCGGTATAGCCGGGCCGCTGGCAGGCTTCGTGGTTGCGTTCGGCGTGCTCCTTGTCGGCTTTTTGACCTTGCCGGATCTGTCCTATGTGGACGGTTTTCCGGGTCATGACGCTCTCAAGGAATGGATCCTCCGGTATCAGGCGTTTCCGGCTTCGCCCCTGTCCGAGGGTGGTGGCGACGAACTGATGACCCTGACGATTGGTACCACGCCGCTTTACTGGATCCTGTCCCAGTTCTTTCAGGACGTCCCCCCGATGTGGGAGATGTATCATTATCCCATCCTTTTTGCGGGCTGGCTGGGACTCTTCTTCACAGCGCTGAATCTGCTGCCGGTCGGGCAGTTGGACGGGGGGCACATCCTGTATGCACTGGTAGGACCCATCTGGCATCGTCGGATTGCCCGCGCCTTCGTACTGGTACTGCTGTGGTCGGGAAGCATCGGGTTCATTACGGAGATAGAACCAGCGCTGGCCTACTGGGATGTGCCTGCAGGCCAGGCCTCGTGGCTCGCCCTGTCACTTATTCTCTTCCTGTACGCCCGACGCATCTTTAACCGTAACGGGATACACACCGGCGCCGCAGTTCTTGGCCTTACGATAGCAACGGCGCTGGGCGTGAACAGCGCTTGGATCGTTGACGTGTTCGCCTACAGCGGATGGTTGATCTGGTGTCTTTTGATCATACTGCTCATCCGCGTAGAGCATCCGCCCGTGGTATTCATGGAGCCACTGACGCCCCGTAGAAAGGCGATGGCCATCTGCAGCCTCGTTATTTTCGCGCTCTGCTTCAGCTTCAAGCCTCTGTACATTGGGTAGGGGCTTTGGTGGCTGAGTATACACGTAGAAGAAAAAGTAGAAAGATGCCTCCACGGCAGCTCTTCTGACTGCATCCAACGAAACGTTCATCGCTACTGCCCGTTCGCTACCACCTTCCCCGTAGGGCCTTTCTTTTTCTGCGATCTGAACGATATCCCATGCACGTGCCCCATCTTTTGACCCGGCTCGACGGCGTGTCTTGCGGACGGGTTACTCGAGGGTTTCCGGTCTCCATCTGTACCGCACTTCTGCTCGGCCTGTTGCTGAATACGGGATGCGATTCGGCTCCCGGTACGGTACCCGTGGATGCCATGGCGCCCGTCGTCGAGGACATCCGTGTTTCACCGGATGTGTTGGCCCTGGATCAGATTGCGGGTGGTGGCGATTCCGTGACGGCTCCGATTACGGTTTCTGCGGATGTATCGGATGAAAATGAGGACTTATCCACCTTTTTTGTCGTCATCCGCTCGGCCTTGCCCGGGCAGGCACCTCTTGCTCAGGCCGAGGTACCGATTCCTGCCTCGGGCAGGATGCGGGCCATCCTGGATCTGACGGTCTCGCGTGCAGAAAGTGGTCGTTTTACCGTCTCTGTATTCGCCTCCGACACGCAAGGACATCTCAGCAACATAGCCTACCACGCCATTGACGTGACAGCATCGAGCGAGCCGCCGGTCATCAAGGCCGTCGACATGCCCGACCGCGTAGCACGCCCTGCGCCAGGCGATCCGCCCGTGAGCATTGCACTGGTCGTTGAAGCCGACGATCCGGATGGTCTGGACAACATCGCTTTCGTTCAGGTAATCGTGAACGGTGGAACGAGTTTACGGCTGTGTGATGATGGGGGGCAGGGCATCTGCAATGCAGGTTTCGGCGTCAGCAGTGGCGATACCGTGGCAGGGGATGGGCGCTTCACGCTGACCATACAGCTCGAAAGCGGCAATGCCCCCGGGACGAATACCTTCGAGTTTTCGGTCGTGGATCGTAGTGGCCTGCGAAGCGCCGTCGAAGTACGAACCTTGGTAGTGGAATAAACGCATGAAGCCAGTCAATCCTGCGGGAATCCTGTTGGCCAGCCTCATGCTGGTGATCGTCTCGGCAGAGGGTGCCCATGCCCGTCAAGACGGGGGGCCAGACCTGAGCCCTTACGGGATCCTGAACAACAGTGTGGCCAACCTTCACGTCACGGACGAGGGCGTGTGGGTAGGCCCGTTCCTCAACCTGTCAACCGATCAGGGCACGACGTGGTATCTACCCGATACGGATTCCCTCTTCGGCACACCCAATCGGCTCTTCTCAATTGATGTCGAAGGCAATGTGGTTGTTGCCGGACTGGGTCGCGCTGACAATTCCGGCGGCGAAAGTGTGCAGACAGCGGCCGGATTCCTCGTGTCCGAGGACGGCGGTCAGTCGTTCCAGTATCGTTTCCCGCAGCTGGATGATCCGGCTGATGATACCCAGGTCTACGGTGTATCGACCTTACCGGCACTGCCCGTCATCGTACCCCAGCAAAGTCCCCCGTTCGACGTGGATGTGGATGCCGGGACCGGTACTATCTGGGTGGCTGGCTGGGCCAGTGGCATCCGACGCTCTGATGATATGGGACGTACCTGGCAGCGGGTGGTCCTGCCTCCCGACGATCTGGACAGGATTCGCCCCGACCAACCGTATTCATTCTCCGTGGAGCCACGAAGGGGAGGGAACGGCTCCCTCAATCATATGGGATTTTCGGTCTTGGTCGACGCCTCGGGTACGGTATGGGCCGGTACGGCAGGTGGTCTCAATCGCTCTCTTGATGGCGGACAGTCCTGGGACAAGTTCAAGGCTGACGGCACATCCGCCTCCCTGACCGGAGACTGGATCATTTCCATCGAGGAGCAGCCATCGGCAGGCATCCCCGTCGTATGGATGGCCACCTGGAATACGAGCGAATCCGGAGGCGGCACCGGGCAGTTCGGTGTAACGCTGACCCGTGATGGAGGGGAATCCTTCGAACAGACCCTCCTTGGTGAGCGCGTGTATGATTTTGCCTTCGATGGTCCTCGTGCATGGGTAGCAGGCGATGGCGGCCTCTTTTTCTCGGAGGACTACGGGCGAAGCTGGAATTCCATCAGTGACTTCCGTGATCGTGACAACCCTGCGCGACGTATACGGGACGATTCCGATGTTTTTTCCGTGGAATACGGAAGCGGTACCCTGTGGGTTGGCACCTCCGATGGGCTGTTGCGCTCGCTGGATGGCGGCGTTACGTGGACCCTTTTTCGTGTCGATGTCCCGCTCAGTCCGGATTCTCCGACCGGCGCCGTGCCGCGTGTGGATACTTATGCGTATCCGAATCCCTATTCCCCCGGAGCCGATGGCTTCATCCGCATCAAATATGATGCAGGATCAGCCTCACAGGCCACGGTCCGGATTTTCGACTTCGGCATGAACCCGGTTCGCGAGATTCATGAAACGTCTACCTCAGGCATCACCGAGACGTTGTGGGACGGTCGGGATGATCGGGGCGTGCAGGTGGCCAACGGAACGTACTTTTACGAGGTCAGGAGCGGAGATGAACGAAGCCGGGGCAAGATCCTCGTGATCGAATAGGAGGGACAATGACCATTAACAATCGACGGGACATCTCGAAGCTGCCTCTCTGGATGAGCGTGCTGCTGATTGCAGGTTTCACGGCTCCCTCGCTGCACGCGCAGCATGCAGGTGCTTTTTCCAGAATGGGTTTCGGTGCTCGGGGTATTGCGATGGGCAACGCTCAGTCTGCTGACCTATCGGGTAGCGCCAGCCCCTACTATAATCCTGCCCTCGCACCACTCACCGAGGGACAGTCCGTGGCAGCGTCGGTATCGACGCTCTCCTTCGACAGGAATGTGCAGTTCCTGCAGCTGGGCGCACCCCTGCAGGATCGTGCCGGATTCATGGTTGGATTGGTGCATGCCTCGGTGTCCAACATTGATGGCCGGGACAACAGCGGCTTTCATACAGGTATGTTGTCCGTGGACGAATACGCAGGCTTTCTGGCCTTTGGGCTCAAGTTCTCCACGCGAGTCAGTGCGGGCATCAACCTGCAGCTTTTCCAGAGTGACCTGTATGAGGGACTCTCGGCCGCACGTACGATTGGCGTGGACCTGGGGCTTGCGGTTCGGGTGCGGGATGACCTTGCCTTGGCGCTGGTTGCCGACGATTTACTGGCCCGCTACACCTGGGACGGATCTGCTGTGGGAGGGAGCGGGTCGGAGGTGACGGACGCCTTCCCGAGGCGTTTGCGGCTTGGTCTCACGCACCGGCGATGGGATGATCGCTGGCTCTTCGCTGCAGAGATTGAATCGCGAACCGCATCGGCTACCCATGTGACCTACGAACCCCGTATCCTTGGCGATGGAGCGGCTCGGATCCGCAACGAATCTACCCTGACGTTTCAGGAGACCCGGTTTAGGGCGGGTGTGGAGGCATGGATACTCAACGGATTCGCTCTGCGTGCTGGCGCTGATCAACTCGGCAAGGATACCCTAGGCACCTTCAGGCCCTCAGCGGGCTTCAGCGCGGAGCAACCGATGGGAGAACTGCGTATCCGGGTGGACTATGCATTCGGCTGGGAGGCCCAGGCTGCCGGCCAGATGCATTTCGTGACCCTGCGCGTGCTGCTTTGACGGATCCAGCATTGAACCTGTCCGCAATTTCCAGGAATACGATGAAACGATTCTTCACATCCCTTTTGATGGTGCTGGCCGTGTCACTACCCGCTGCCGACGCTCCACCGGCCCATGCCCAGGATTCTGGTCTCTCTTTTCTGGCCTTGGGTGTCGATGCCGAGGGACTGGCCCGTGGCGATGCCGGCGTGGCCCATGCCAAAGGAGCTTTCGCCACCTATTGGAACCCTGCAGGGCTGGCCCATGGGATCTCGGAGATCGGTGTGGCCCATCACGTATGGATCGGGGATATCCGCACGTACGCTTTCAACGGTGCTTTCTCCCTGGGTCCCCGCTCTGGTGTGGGTGTGGCCGTGGTGGCCACGGGTGCGGGGGATCTGGAGGCGCGTCAGCAACCGGGGGATTCGGACGGACTGTTCGATGCCCAGTTTGTGAGCGCTGGGGCATCACTTGGACATCAATTCGGCCCTCTCAGAGCGGGCATATCGGCCAAGTACTTGTCTGAGCGCATCTTTACGAATTCGGCCAACGGGTACGGTTTTGATATCGGTGTTCAGATGGACTTCCTGGACGAGAGCGTGCATGTGGGTGCTGTCATGGCCAATATGGGCAAGATGGAGCAGCTCAATGTGGAGGCCACGGAATTGCCGCGTCTTCTTCGTCTGGGCATCGAGGTATTTCCCTTCAGGGCTGTCACAGCACTGGACGGAGAGATCTTTTTGTCTACATCGCTCCTGGCTGAAGTCTCGCGCAACTACGTGACCGACCGGACACAGTGGCACCTGGGGCTTTCGGCTGAGGTATTGGAGACCGTGACGGCGCGTATTGGTTACTTGTCCGACGACTTCCTGCGCGACATGTCTGCCGGCGTTGGCATTGAAGTGGCCGATCTGTGGTTTGACTATGCGGTGCTGCCATTCGAGGACGGTTTTGGTGGTCCTGCGCACATTCTAAGCCTTCGCTACGGATTTTGAAGGGTAGCGCCTCTCGACCCTTTTGCGACCTCAGCCGAACAGATCCAGCAGGGCAGAGAAACCGGTGCCGGTTACGCCACTGCGGACGCGCAGGGAGCACCAGGCATCCAGAATCATCATTTGGGCTGCGTGGATGGGCACAGCGATCCAGAAACTTCGGGTTCGCCACACCAGTGCTCCGAGCGCCACACCCCCGATGATAGACAGCATGGCCTCGGGCATCGGTTTTTCGTAATGCAGGATGGCAAATGGTACGGTCTGGACAAAAATGGCCATAATGCCGAAGGCACGCGCTGTTCCGAAGAGAACGAATCCACGCCAGAGGTATTCCCAGCCCACCCAGTAGAGGAGAAAGAAGGACTCATACACGAAAAAGACGCCCCAGTCCCGTGCAGCAGGCGAATAGTGGGGGTACTTGGTCATGAATTCCGGGGTGGCAGAAAGGAACCAGGTGCCCAGCGCCATCAGGGGGAGGTAGAGCAGCGCGATTTTCGAGGCCAGCTTCCAGTCGCCGAGGCCCAGACCCATGGCTGACCATGAATTGCGGAAGCCTAAACGCAGGATGGCCACAGGAAGGACGAAGCCAAGAATACCTTGGATGCCGAACCACCAAATCCAGCCGTAGAGGCCTGAATAGTTGTCAGTCAACAAGGGAGCTACTTCCTGTCGGAAAAACCCTCGATTGCCATAGTTCATCTGCAAGATGACAGAAAAGGCGGCAAACAAGAGCACGACCGCAGTCTGCTTGTCCACCCTGCTCCAGCCGCGACGTGCCCGCTCCCACTCAGCCTTGACGTCGAAGCCCACCATTGAGGGCCTCAAACGTGACGTTCTGCATGATAGGAGGAGCGCACCAGCGGTCCGCTCTCCACGTGCTCGATGCCCTTCGCCTCGCCAACCTCTTTGTACCATGCGAACTTGTCGGGATGCACGAATTCCTCGACCGGGAGGTGCATACGCGTTGGCTGCAGGTACTGCCCGATGGTCATGACGTTCAGGCCGATCTCCACGAAATCGTCCATCAGCGCCAGCACCTCGTCATCCGTCTCTCCGAGACCCACCATGATGCCGCTTTTTGTTCGCAGGCCCTGCTCCTTCGATATGCGCAGGACATCCAGGGAGCGCTGGTAAACGGCCTGGGGACGAACCCTCTTGTAGAGGCGGGGCACGGTTTCCATGTTGTGGTTCATGACCTCTGGGCGGGAATCAATCACGATCTGAAGCGCATCCCAGAGACCACGGAAGTCTGGAATCAGAACCTCTACGGTGACCCCTTCGATTTCCTCTCTGAGCCGCTCAATGGTCTTGGCAAAGATGGGGGCACCCCCATCCTTGCGTTCGTCCCGGTTCACGCTCGTGATGACGGCATGCTTGACACCCATGGTCTTGGCGGCATCAGCCACCCGATTGGGTTCATCCCAGTCCAGACCTTCATCGGGTCGTCCGGTCTTGACGGCGCAGAACCCGCACGAGCGCGTGCATACGTTGCCCAAGATCATGAAGGTGGCCGTTCCCGCTGTCCAGCACTCACCCATGTTCGGGCATCGCGCACTCTGGCATACTGTATGCAAGCCATTGCTTTCGATGGTGTCGACAAGCTTCTTGTAGGTCTCGCCGTAGGGGAGCTTTACCCGGAGCCAGTCGGGACGCTGTCCGCGGACGTTCACTACAGGGGGTGCTTCCACGACCGGCAACTCCAGCATGCCATCATGGGCTGGCGAAGCTGCCTTGAGTTGGATGTCACCGGGCAGGAGGGGCTTGCGTTTCGCTTCCATCGTATCGAGGGTAGGAGTGGACGGGAAAAACCGGTCCCGCTGTTGAATGATCCCCGAAATCCCTACCCGGAGGGTGAAGTTTCGGTCGAAAGCCCTATCTTGCCGCGCGGTCTTTTTCGTGGCTGAGCGTTGTTTTCGAGCCCTTTTGGCGGTTTCGAGGCATGGCTGGTTGTCCACTGGGGAATCGCTTCACACGGTACGTCAACACCCTAAAAATGGTACGGAGCATGGCCAATCGGAGGCACATCACGCCTGATCAGGTAGAAGGAATATTCATGGAGCACACCAATGCTGAGGGAATGATGCCCATGGTATTGGATACGCAAGCCAGTGGTGGTATGGATTTGGTGGACGAACAGTCCGAGCGAGCGTACATGGATTTTTTCGGATTCTATGCCTCCAACGCTGTGGGGATGAACCACCCCAAGATGCTCGAAGATGAAGACTTCAAGGCTCGCCTGCTTGATTCGGCCATCAACAAGGTGACCAACTCCGACGTTCGGACCGTGCACATGGCCCGCTTCCTGGATACCTTCGGCCGGGTAGCCAAACCCGACTATCTCCCCTATGCTTTTTTTGTGTCGGGCGGAGCTTTGGCTGTGGAGAACGCACTGAAGACGGCCTTTGACTGGAAGGTGCGCAAGAACTTCCAGAAAGGATATCGCCACGAGGTGGGCATGAAAGCGCTTCATTATGATCAGGCGTTTCATGGTCGCAGCGGGTACACGCTGACCATGACCAACACGGCCGATCCCCGCAAGACGATGCACTTCCCGAAGTTTGATTGGCCACGTGTGTCCAATCCAAAGATTGTCTTCCCGATGGAAGAGAATATGGAGGATCTTCTGAAGCGGGAGGACCTGTCATTGAAGCAGATCAAACAGTACTTCCATTCAATGCCGGACGAGATTGCGTGCGTCATCGTTGAGCCGATTCAGGGAGAGGGGGGAGACAACCACTTCAGGAAAGAGTACCTGCAGGCGGTCAAGGATCTGTGTCTGGAAAACGATGCGCTGCTGGTGTTTGACGAGGTACAGACAGGCGTCGGCATGACGGGTGCATTCTGGGCCCATCAGTCCATCGGTGTCGAGCCGGATATCCTCTCCTTCGGCAAGAAGACCCAGGTTTGTGGCATTTTGGCGGGCCGTCGCCTCGATGAAGTCGAGGGTCACGTCTTCAAGATGGGAAGCCGGATCAATTCGACCTGGGGAGGCAACCTGACTGATATGGTGCGTTTTGACCGGATCCTAGAGATCATGGAGGAAGACAATCTGGTCGAGCACGCCGCCGTCATGGGAGAGTACCTGCTGGCGCAGCTGCATAAACTGGCCGAGCGATCACAGTGGGTTTCCAACGTTCGCGGTCGTGGTCTTTTCTGCGCCGTCGATGTTCCGTGCCAGGGCTTTCGTGATCGGATCCTCGATCGATGCTACGATGAGGGTATGATCATCCTGGGATGCGGGGATCGCTCCATTCGCTTCCGCTCCCCGCTGACCATTACCCGCGAGGAGATTGACAAGGGAATCGGTGTCCTTGGCGATATCATTACCAAGATCGAGTCCGAGCATGGGCCTCACCACGTGTGAGCATAGGGGGCGCTGCAACAGGGTATGACCCTTCTGTCTGATGGCGTCAGGGGTCTTGAAAATGGAAGCGGGGCGGCGATCTGTGATCGCCGCCCCGCTTCATGTCTGATCGTCTGGTAGTTTCCGCTATCGCAGAAATACACGCACTTATTCGGGTACGGCCTGCTTGCGGGCACCCGACTTTGCGGCCAGTTGGCTTGGCGTCAGACCGGAGTTGAGTTCAACCTTCCTGATGGTGACACTCTGTTTTCCCTGTGCTGTCTCTGCTACCTGGCCCATGGAAAACAGGAGACCGTCAATCTCCTGGTAGCCACCCATTTCTGTCGTCGCGCCGGCTGCCTTCTGGGCCACAATCATCAGCGTTTCCTGATCCACCCAGATCTCTGTATCCATTCCGAATTGGGTGGCTCCCACGACGTATACGTCGCGGTCATTGAAGGTCGTGCTTTCCTTCAGTGTCAACTCGGTTTCGCCGTCCAGCAGTGACAACTCTGTCTTGGCCGAGGCACGCATGAATTGCTGCTTGGCCTCTGGTGGCAGCGCATTCATGTCCTGACGCTGTCCACCTTGCTCGATCCATCCCTCAAGCGGTGTGTAATACGCTTTCATGGAAACCGCCTCAGCCGGAATTCCATCCGGTCCATCCAGCAGCCCCATCTCGGTATATCCATACCCCGGAAAAATGGACCACGACTTCATTTCAATGGTCAAATCTCCCATCGGTGTCGCAGCCACGACCTCGATTTCGGAGTACATATCTTTCACGCTTTGCCATGCAGACTGACCTCCTGTGGCTTCGATATGGGCCTTGATCACCTCCTCGGCCGTTGAAAGGTCTTGGGCAGAAGTGGTCTGGGTCAGCATGGTCGCCATCCAGAGGGACAGCGCCAGAACGGGAATTCGTTTCAGCATGGGAGTCGTGGTTTTTCTTCCTGGAATAGTGTCAGTTATGTTCAACAGAGCAGGGCCCAAGTAACGGCGTACGCGTCTCCCAACGGCCTTGTTCAATCATGTATCCGGACCCGCCCGGCTTCGCCCGGTTCATCAGTCCTCCGCTGGGCCTGGTGGCTCAGAGGCCGCTCCGGTGTCATTGCCATCTTCGCCGGCTGCGGCACCGGGATGCTCGTCCTCTTCCACGATGATCTTGGTGACATCGGCAATGGAGTCCCCGTCGCGCAATTTGATGACGCGAACACCCTGCGTGTTGCGACCAAGGCGGGAAATACTACCGATGTCCATCCGGATCATGATGCCGTGGATGGTTGAAATCATCAGGTCGTTCTGCTCCAGGACGCCCTTGATGGCAACGATCGGACCTGTCTTGGAGGTGGTCTTCTGCGCGCGGATCCCTTTACCGCCGCGGGACTGCAGGCGATACTCTTCAAGCGCCGTCCGCTTTCCGTACCCGTTGGCTGAAATGGTCAGGATATCCCGGGCTTCGTCGTCCACCACGATCATTCCGATGACCTCGGCGCCTTTCTCCAGCTTGATACCCCGCACGCCGCGTGTGTTGCGGCCCATCGGACGCGCGTCGGACTCATTGAACCGGATACAAACGCCCGAGGAGGAGGCCATGATGACATTGGCCGAACCATCCGTCAGATGGGCTTCGATCAGTTCATCACCCTCATCGATCGAAATGGCAATGATGCCATCCACACGCGGGCGGGAGAATGCCTCGAGCTGTGTCTTCTTGACCTGGCCGCTTTTCGTGGCCATCAGGACAAAGTGGCTGTCCAGGAAGTCTTCGTCCCGGAAATTCTCCTTCGAGACCGGCAGTACGGCACGGATGCGATCCTCAGGACCGATCTGGATGCAGTTCCGGATGGAGCGACCTTTTGAGGTGCGGGTACCCTCCGGAATTTCGTAGATCCGGAGCCAGTAGCATTTGCCCTGGTCCGTAAAGAAGAGCAGGTAGTCGTGGTTGTAGCCAACGAACAGGTGCTCGACAAAATCCTCATCGCGCATCGATGTGCCGCGCTTGCCCACACCGCCGCGGCCCTGCGCGGCATATTCGGTGGCAGAGGTGCGCTTGATCAAGCCCTGGTGGGAGACGGAGACCACGACTTGCTCGTCATCGATCAAGTCCTCGATGAAAATGTCTCCACCACCCGTGTAATCGATCTCCGTACGACGCTCATCGCCGTACTTGTCGCGCATTTCGATGAGTTCAGTCTTGATGATCTCCATCCGCAGCCCTTCGCTGGCCAGGATCTCATTGAGACGCTCGATTTCGGCCATGATGGCCTTGAACTCATCCTCGATCTTCTGACGCTCGAGTCCCGTCAACCGGTTGAGGCGCAACTCGAGGATGGCCTTGGCCTGAATCTCGGACAGGCTGAACATGGACTCGCCGTGTGTCGGCAATCCCAGTTTCTCCAGTTGGGCCGTCGTCAGCTTGGCTGGGAATACGCCCGCCATCAGATTCTCCCGGGCCTCATCCGTGTCTTTGGAGTGACGGATGATGGAGATGACCGCGTCGAGATGATCGAGCGCGATGGTCAGGCCCTCGAGCACGTGCGCCCGCTCCTCGGCCTTGCGCAGTTCATACTGGGTCCGGCGTTGAACGACCTCGTGCCGATGCTCCACATAGTAGTGGATCATCTCCCGAAGGTTCAGTGTCTTCGGACGACCATGGACCAGGGCCACGACGTTCATGCCGAACGTCTGCTGGAACTGCGTATACTTGAACAACTGATTCTGGACCACCATCGGGACCGCATCGCGTTTGAGTTCGATGACGATGCGCATACCATCGCGATCGGACTCGTCCCTGAGGTCGGAAATGCCCTCGATTTTCTTGTCACGGGCCAGGATGGCGATTTTCTCCAGCAGGGAACTCTTGTTGACCTGGTAGGGAATTTCCGTTGCAATCAGGGCATAGCGTCCCGGACGTATCTCTTCCTCGTGGATGCGTGCCCGCATGACCACGCGACCGCGGCCGGTGTGATAGGCCTGGCGCACCTCGGTGTGACCGTATATGATGCCACCGGTCGGAAAATCCGGTGCCGGCATGAGGGCGACGAGTTCATCAATGCCGATGGTGGAATCGTCGATGTAGGCTACCGTCGCATTGATGACTTCGGTCAGGTTGTGCGGCGGAATCTTGGTCGCCATTCCGACGGCAATTCCATCTGAGCCATTGACCAGCAGATTCGGAATGGCAGCCGGCAGCACTTCGGGCTCTTGAAGGGAGCCATCGAAGTTGTCCTGAAAATCGACCGTTTCCTTGCCCAGATCCTTGAGCATCTCCTCGGCCAGCCGTGTCATGCGGGCCTCGGTGTATCGCATGGCAGCAGCGCCATCCCCATCGATCGAGCCGAAGTTCCCCTGTCCGTCTACCAGCAGATAACGCAGGGAGAAATCCTGCGCCATTCGGACCATCGTATCGTATATGGCCGAATCACCGTGGGGATGGTACTTACCGAGCACCTCACCCACGACACGGGCGCTTTTCTTGTAGGACGACCCGGCGCCCATGCCCTGTTCATTCATACCAAACAGGATGCGCCGGTGTACCGGCTTGAGACCGTCCCGCACATCGGGGAGGGCTCGGCTTACGATGACCGACATCGAGTAGTCGATGTAGGAGGATTTCATCTCCTCCTCGATGTTGATCGGAATGATGCGTGGGAGGTTTGTTTCGCTCGTTTCGTCCATCCGCTGAGGCGCAGACCAAGCTGCGCGAAAATACGCTGTTGGGAAGTGATGAAGGGTGGCGGCTGAGGGGCTTCCGTCATGGGTCCAAAGGCCGCTGCAAGACCTGACAAATATACGAACTGGCGCGCCTTCATACCATGTTTCTGTGCGGATCTCAGCAAGACGCCAACCTATTGTAGCGCAATCATTTGGGGCATGATGACCTGCATTTTGAGCGTCCCTCTGCAGATGCTTCCGTCACGGCTTGCCAACAGGGCTGTTCCAGAGCCTGTATTCGAGCGAAAATGTCATGAAGGATCACAATAATCGGGGATGCATCCTGAGCGGCCTGAAACCAGCAGGGCCGTTCCCGTACAGAGAGACAGTTCCGTCTACACCTATCTGCCATCCAGCCACGCATGCACCAATACTCGATCCGGTCACTTGTCCTGGCGCTCCTTTTGCCCCTGCTCCTGGCATTCTCCGATGCACAGGCCCAGGAGGCGTCCATCAGTGGCTTCGTTCGGGATGCGGAAACGGGGGAAACCCTGCTCCTGGCCAACGTCCGCATCAAGGATACCCTCATAGGGACCGCCACAAACAACAGCGGATATTATACCCTGGCGGGATTGGAGCCAGGCGAGTACACGCTCCAATTTTCGTATATCGGATACCAGGTACTCGAGGTGACCGTAGTGTTGGGTGCAGGCGAGTCTGCCCGTAGGGACGTGGATTTGGCGCCTCAGGACTTCGAGGTGGACGAGGTCGTCGTAACGGCAGAGGCGGATACGGAGGAGGAGCAACGGCGCCTTGGGGTCAGCAAGATGCCGACAGCCACCATCCGGCAGCTTCCCACCATCCTCGAACCCGACGTGTTCCGCTCTCTGCAATTGCTGCCCGGGGTGAAGTCAGCGTCTGATTTCTCCAGCGGCCTCTACATCCGCGGGGGGAGTCCTGACCAGACCCTGATTCTGCTCGATCGGACCACGGTCTACAACCCAACCCACTTTTTCGGAGTATTCTCCACCTTCAACCCCGATGCCATCAAGGACGTACGGCTCTACAAGGGGGCCTACGGGTCGGAATACGGCGGACGAATCGGCTCTGTCGTTGATATCTACAATAAGGATGGCAACCGGCGCGAAAACGCCGGATCGATTTCCTTGGGTCTCCTGGCATCGCGGGTCCTCGTTGAAGGGCCTCACCGCAAGGGCTCCTGGATGCTGGCCGTTCGTCGATCGACGGTCGAACCGCTCTTGGCCGTGGCGCGCGGGCAGGATGTGGAGGGCATTCCGAACACGTTCTATTTCTACGACGCCAATGGGAAAGTGAATGTGGACCTGGGCCAAGACGATAGGATTTCCACCTCGTTCTACGCCGGTCAAGATGTGGTTGATGTTCCGATTGCGGATGGCGTTGCTGCCCGGATCCGTTACGGAAACCGCACGATAAGCACCAACTGGACCCACCTGTTTTCCGATCGGCTGTTCTCCAACTTCACCGTAACGGGAAGTCAGTACTTCAGCAAACCCGAATTCGAATTTGCCACGACCAACATCTTCCAGACCAATGATGTGTGGGACTATTCGATCAAGGGCGATTTCGAGTACCTGCCCGATTCGAGGCACCAAATCAAGGCGGGATTCTGGACCGGCAATTTCCGCTTCGACTTCCGCAGTGTCTTTGACGGGCTCGAGGGGCTGAATCTGGAGACGCGGGCGCTGTACACCAATCTGTTTGGCGAATACATTTTCCGTCCAACCGCGGATTGGACCGTGACCTCGGGTTTGCGCGGGGCCTACTTCAGCGACGGAAGTTTCGTCCGCATCGAGCCGCGTCTATCGGTCGAACGGCGCCTTTCTGATCAATTGTATGCGCAGGTCGGAACGGGTCGGTACCACCAATTCCTCACGCTTGTGACCAATGAGGCCTTCTCCGGTCTTGATGTCTGGCTCTCGGCAGCTGAAAACGTGCGGCCATCCTATGGCGATCAGGTAGTAGCAGGTCTCAAGTTCACACCCAATGCAGGCATTCGTGTGGAGTGGGAGGCCTACTACAGGACCATGCGGGACCTCTTTTCACTCAACCCGTTCCTACCGGATGTTGCCGGACTTGCCTACGAGGACCTGTTTCATGTAGGCGAAGGCTACGCAACCGGGAGCGAGGTATTCATCCAGGGGCGGATTGGGCCATTTTCAGGGTTTGTCGGCTACACGTTCGGCTTGACGAAACGGCGTTTCCCGACCATCAATGAAAATGCGTATTACCCCCCGAAATACGATCGAACCCACGATCTGAATGTGACGGGAACAGCACGCATCACCAAGAAATGGGAATTCACCTCCGTGTTTTCCTACGCGACCGGTCAGGCATACACCCGCCCTGCGTCGCGGTATCGCCTCGGCAACTCTCCGTTTGAGGCCGAGGATACTGATGTCCTTGTTTCGCCATTCAACGGGGCCCGTCTGCCGGCGTACCATCGCCTCGATATCGGATTTACCCGACGGGGAAAACTGTTCGGGGCAGAATCCGAGCTTCAGCTTCAAGTGATCAACGCCTACAATCGCCGGAATATCTGGTTTTACTTCTACGACTTCCAACAGGACGGATCCATTACCCGCGACGTCGTCCCCCAGATACCGGTGCCCGTTCCCAACATCTCGTACACGCTTCGATTCTGACCTACCATGAGACGTATAACCTCATTCCTGATGATGGTTGCCCTCGTGGCAGCCATGCTTCCTGTCGCCGGCTGCGATACAACAAGCCCGTCAACGCACACCGAGGAGTTGGTTGTCGAGGCCTACCTCGTGGCAGGCGAGTCCTTGCCACCGGTATGGTTGGCTCGCAGTCTGGATATCGACGCCGTCTGGTCAAGCCCCCAGGCGGCCATCAATGAAGCATCGGTTTTCATCGATCTTCTCACGGAGCAGGGCCAGGTTGAAGCCACCTTCCACTACCGGCGCACCATCGAGGCGCCTGGAATGTTCGTAACGGACACAGCGCACGATGTGTTGCCGGAGCGCACCTACCGATTGCGTGCCGAGGCGGCCGGTTTGCCTGCGGTCACCTCGGAAACCACGGTGCCCGAAGCGTTCGAACTGCTGGAGGTCAGCCATCAGGTCATTGAATACCAGGATCCCGAGCAGTTTTCGTATCTGGTGACCCGAAGTCGATTCGAGGATCGTCAGTCCATTTTTGTCTTCACGATTGCCAACGACAATCCGACTCCGGAGAATCTGGTACCCGTGTACAAGGACCTTCTGTTCGATCGTGAGGATCTGGAGAGCGGGGAGCCACTCGTATTCGACCCGGAGGACGAGCGTGCGCTGAGACGGTTCACATCCCCTCCGATCAACGAGGGCAACTACGATGTGCTGCCTGGCGGTCTCTTACGTGTTCGACTTCCATGGTTTGCGGTGGCCTTCTACGGTCCGACCGAGATTACCATGAGTATTCTGGATGACAATCTCTACGATTTCCAGCGCTACCAGCAGGTTCAGCAGGACGGTGGATTACTCTCGCCAGGCGAAATCCCGAACGTACTGGACCCTGTTGAGGGCGGTGCAGGCATTTTTGGTAGCATGGCCCGCGTACAGAGCGTCGTAGAGGTCGTACCAGCGAACGAGTAATCGGGCTGTCGGGGGTATCTGGACGCTTGGCACGCTCTGGGTGCCGGGTCTTGCCAGGCGTTGGGGCTTCCCGGGCACGGGTGGTTTTCAGGTGGACAGGGCGTCCCAGGCTTCCGATCCCCAGCGTGTGCCCAGCAGATCGCACAACCATTCCAGGCTGATCCGATCCTCCTCGTCGAAGGCGTCCACGTCGTTAGAGTCTACGTCAAGGACCGCAATGACGTGCCCATCCGAGTTCAGGACGGGGACAACGATTTCCGAGCGGGTAGTGGACGAGCAGGCAATATGTCCCGGAAAGCGGTTTACATCCGGCACGAGCTGGGTCTGCTTGGAGCGGGCAGCAGCCCCGCATACTCCCCGTTCGAACGGGATGTCCAGGCACCCATGCGTTCCCTGGTAAGGACCGATCTGCAGATGGCCTGGACGGACGGTTCGATAAAAACCCGTCCAGTGAAAATGGTCGAAAGCGTGATGCAGTTCGCAGGCTACGGTAGCCATGGCTGCCGTCCAGTCACAGGGCTCGGACAGCAGCGCTTGGATACGGGCCATGACCGGTTGGTATCGATCGCCGAGCGAAAATGAGCTTCCTGTTTCCGGCATGGTACGCATGGAGAGTGTGTTGAGTAGTGCGTTTTTTTGTGCGTTTTAAGAGCCATGCGAAGGTCTTGCCGACCATTCATCGTTCGGTCTCCAACAGGCATTGCATGATGGTTACGTCAATCCAGGAGCCATCCATGTATCCAACATCGCGTTGGGTCCCGACGACGGTGAAACCCAACTTGGCATGCATGGCAATGGATCGCTGGTTGGCTGTCCAGATGCGCGCAACCACGTGATGAAAATCAGCGGTACGCGCCGCTTCCAACAAGGCACGTTGAATTCGGCTCCCAAGGCCTCTTCCCGTATGTTCGCGTCGGACGAAAACCGACGTTTCACAGGTGCGGGCATAGCCGAGACGGTCGGAATATAACCGGACGATGCCCCATCCCCTGACAACGCCGCCTTCTTCGAGGATGAGAATGGTTTCCTTCTCGTGAAGACCGCCGATCCGGCGCGCCATTTCCATTGCGGATACAGGATCGCCCAGCATGGTGGCGTCGCGCTTGAGTATGGATTCGTTCAGGATGGCAGCAACCGCTTCGGCGTCTTGCGTTGTTGCACGTCGGATCCGTGTGTCGTCAGAAGGTCTCATGGAAGTAATCTACTCTCTACACGGGTTTTGGAGAAGGTCTCCCGCATTGACAGGATCCATGGACAGGGCAATCATCTTTCTCAGGCTCCCGGTTGAACCGCGGCACTGCTTACTTGTTAACATCCTATTGACCCATCGATACCCGATCGGAGCCGCATGAGCATTATCCCAGATACCGCTGTAGAGGAGGTTCGTGACCTCTCCGACATCGTCGATGTGGTGGGTGATTATGTCAGGTTGAAGAAACGGGGCTCCAATTTTGTGGGTCTGTGCCCGTTCCATACCGAGAAAACGCCGTCATTCAACGTCAATCCCGGCCTGGGCATCTTCAAATGCTTCGGGTGCGGTGAAGGGGGCGATGTATTCAGCTTTGTCAGCCAGGTAGAAGGGCTGAGTTTTCCTGAAACGGTCCGTTTGTTGGCTGATCGCGTTGGCGTAGTACTTCCGGAAGAGGACAGTCCGGGTAACGAGGCCTCGGAAAATGAGTCGATTTATCACGCCCTTCGCTTCGCTGCCCGCTTTTTTTACAAGGCCCTTTCTTCCGAAGATGCATCAGCCGCGAGAGAGATCCTGAAGCAAAGGGGTATCCTTCCCGAGTCGGTCAAGACGTTTGGTATCGGCTTCGCCCCCGACGGGTGGGACCAGCTGATGACCGAGGCTTCGAAGGCCCCCATCGATGTGGATATCCTTGAAAAAGCGGGTCTAGTCATCGGACGTAAGGATGGATCCGGTCACTACGACAGGTATCGATACCGCCTCATTTTTCCCATCTTCTCGCATGTCGGCAAGGTGCTCGGTTTTGGCGGACGCATCATCCGTGAGGAGGATGAGCCGAAATACATCAACTCGCCGGAGACCACTGTCTACAGCAAGGGGCGTGTCCTGTATGGGCTGTACCACGCAAAAAACGCTATTCGAAGCCGCGAAGAAGCGATTCTGGTAGAGGGGTATACCGATGTCATATCCTTGTATCAAGCGGGTGTACAGCACGTCGTGGCTTCCTCCGGTACGGCCCTCACGCCGGATCAGGTGGCAGCCCTCGGTCGCTATGCGAAAACGATTGTACTGCTTTACGATGCCGACAAAGCCGGACTCAGGGCTGCGTTGCGGGGGATCGACCTGATATTGAAGAGCGGTCTGATCCCTTATGCCGTCCGCCTTCCCGATGGGGAAGACCCGGACTCCTACGTTCGGTCGAACGGAGGATCTGCGTTCGAGGCGTACCTGAAAGATCATCGGCAGCATTTCGTGGACTTCATCTACGCCAATGCGAAAGCTGCGGGTAGCATGGAGTCACCTGAGGGTCGGGCGGCCGTGCAGCGAACCATTGTACAGTCGGTTGCGCTTATCCCGGATGAATTGGTCCGGGAATCCTATCTGCGCACGGCTGCTTCCGTGCTCGATATCCCGGATATGCAGTTACGACCGGTCCTCGAGGCGGCGCGGCGCGGTGAGCGCCGCGCCGCCGTCCGGCAGGAACAGAGACAGACACGCCGTGGAGGAGATCTGATCGAAGAGCCTGCCTTGAAGCCCCGTACGGGTCCTGAAAAACCCGCAACACCACCAGAGAAGCGGTTACTTCGGCTGATGGTGGAGGGCGGGTTGGACATGATCGAATGGATCATGGGCAGTATGCCGCTCTCGGATTTTACCGAGGGTCCCTCGCGCCGCATGGCAGCGATGCTGGTGCGCCAGTATGAGGAAAATGAGTTCAATCGGGCGCACTTCCTCTCGCACACGGTGGATGAAGACATCCGTTCCTTGACGGCAGAGCTGCTCACGACTGAATTCCAGCCATCGGACAATTGGAGTCGACGGAAAAACATTCGGGTCCCGGGTCTGGATGAAAACGCCACAGAGGCCGCCGCCGGTGCCATGGTACTCCTCAAGCTCTCCCGGTTGCGCGAGAAGGAGGAGCGCCTTCGCAAAGAGATTTTCAAAGCAGAAAACGAAGGAATCGACACGCATGAGCTGAATCGCCAGTTGGTAGAGCTCAAACGATTCGAGCGGGATGTGAAGGAGCGAAAGTTCATAGATCACGTATAGGACCGACGTAGTTTCCGTCATATCTCCATGGACTTGTCTTCCTCCTCCATGTCATCAGCGTCTCGGGAGCCCCAGCCCCCATCCGACACCCCGTATCAGAAAGTGAGTCCGGTGCCTCGTGCAACGAGACCGCACGCCGTTCTCCCTTCCACGGTGGATGGCAGCTACCGGCTGTTGTTCAACAGGGAGCTCAGTTGGCTCGATTTCAACTGGCGGGTGCTTCATCAGGCGCGGGACGAACGGGTGCCGCTCCTGGAACGCATCCGTTTCCTTTCCATTGCGTGCTCCAATCTGGACGAGTTTTTTCGCAAGCGCATGGGTGGGCTGAAGCGGCAGCTGGCGGCTGGCGTGCAACGACCGTCCCCGGATGGTCGAACGCCAGGCGAGCAGTTGGAGATGGCGCGCGAGGCGGTGCTCGAGATGAACAGCGCGCTCCTGAGCACCTGGGAGAGTGATCTGAAACCATCCCTTGCAGCGGAGGCGGGTATTGTCGTCCTGAACCATGATGACTGCTCTGATGCCCAGAAGACGTGGCTGCGGGAATACTTTCTGACCCATGTCTTTCCGATTCTGACCCCGCTTGCGGTCGACCCGGGACATCCGTTTCCTTTCATCTCGAACCTGAGCCTGTCTTTGGCCGTGACGCTCAAACACCCCGGGCGCAAGACCGAGCACTTCGCCCGGATCAAGGTGCCGACAAGCGAGGGCCGTTGGATTCCTCTACCTGACGAATCGGGTTGGGTACCCCTCGAGCAGGTAATCTCACACAATGTCGGTGAGCTTTTTCGGGGGATGAAAGTGGTCGGTGTCCACGCCTTCCGCATTACCCGCAATGCGGACTTGAAGCGGGATGAGGAGGTTGCAGACGATTTAATAGAGATGATATCGGAAGAGCTGCAGGAGCGCAGGTTCGCGCCCATTGTCCGGCTCGAGGTCACCCCCGATATCCCGCCGGAATTGCTGGATCTGTTGTCGCGTGAGCTCTCGCTCGAGCCTGAGGATGTCTACGAAGTAGCTGGGGATCTGGATCTCGGATCGGTCAACCAATTTGCCGACCTGGATCTTCCGGAGTTCAAATACGAGCCGTGGGACCCTGTCACGCCCGTCCGACTGCTGCACGAGGGCGAGGTCAAGGACAGGCTGAATATCTTCGAGATCCTGCGCCAGGGAGACCTGCTGCTGCACCATCCCTACGAATCCTTTGCCTCCACCGTACTTCGATTTATCGAGGAAGCAGCAGCGGATCCGGACGTGGTAGCCATCAAACAGACCCTGTATCGAACGTCGGACGAGTCTCCGGTTGTCAAAGCGCTCCTGAAGGCGGCTGATGCGGGAAAACAGGTGGCGGTGCTCGTGGAGGTCAAGGCGCGCTTTGATGAGCAGAACAATATCGAATGGGGCCAGATGCTCGAGCAGCACGGTGTCCATGTTACCTATGGTCTGGTCGGTCTGAAGACCCATTGCAAGACAACGCTCGTCGTGCGTCGTGAGGGGCAGGGATTGCGTACCTACTGTCACATTGGTACCGGTAACTATCATCCATCAACCGCCAAGCTGTACACGGATATCGGGTTGCTGACCCGTTCACGTCGCACGGGGGAGGATCTGGTAAACCTGTTCCATTATCTGACCGGCTATTCGCCCGAACAGCATTACCGAAAGCTGATCGTGGCGCCCAGGGATATGCGGCAGTTTTTTCTGGACCGTATCGCAGAGGAAGTGGCTCATCAGGCAGCGCACGGCAACGGTCGCATCGTGGCCAAGATGAATGCCCTTGATGACCCCATTGTGATCAATGCCCTGTATAAAGCCTCTCAAGCAGGCGTGCAGATTGACTTGATCGTCCGTGGACATTGTCGTTTGCGTCCCGGACTACCCGGATTCTCAGAGACCATCCGCGTTACGAGCATCATCGGACGTTTTCTCGAGCACAGTCGTATCTACGGATTTGGAAACAACGGCATGCCCCGTTACTTCATCGGAAGTGCGGACTGGCAACGACGGAATCTGGATGATCGAGTGGAAGTCATTGTGGAGATCCGGAAGAAGCGTTTGCGCGAACGGTTACAGCGCATCCTTGACATCAGCCTTTCGGATCATTCCTCTGCCTGGGAGCTCGATTCGGAAGGCGTCTATCACCTGCGACGTGATACCACGCAGGATCGGATCCATGGGACACAACAGGTGTTCATGGACGAGACCCGCCGTCTGAAGCATGTCAGCGATCCCCCATGGGATTTGTGAACCGGTAGAGCGAACGGATGGTGGGCAGCCCGCCATCTGATACCGGGCAATCCTGTCCGTCTGTCTCCGAAACGATTCATGTCCGAACGGGCTCATGAAAGAGCATCCATCCCTGCTGGATACCTTGGATCAGGTCCGCTATGACGGAGTGGCCTGCCTTGCAGCCATCATCCAGAAACCCGGACCGGGAGTGCATGTCCGTGTACGGCATGCGCAGGTCCTGGAAGGTGTTGGTCTCGAGGGGGATCACCGGAAAAAGGACTGGTGGAAGGGAAAGCGAATTCCCGAACGGGAGATCACGGCCATTTCTAGGGAGGTTCTCGATGTCATCGGAGCCTCTTTCGAGGTGCCTGGAGACAACCTGATCCTCGAGGGAGTGGATTTGAGACAACTTAAAGAGGGCAGCCTCATCCAGATCGGATCTTCGGTCATCCTGAAGCGGGCCCGTAAACTCCATCGGCCCTGCGGGCTGTTTGCCGAGCGTATTTCCGAAGAAGCACGCCAGGCCGTTTCAGAATTACAGTTGAGAGGTGCCCTCTTTTCCGTCGTGCGCGGAGGCATGATCACGCAGGGCGATAGTGTCCACACAATGGAGAACCAATGATCCCCCGGAATCCTGTCCGACCCAATGTATTGCTGCTCTTCGGGGCCGTCTGGGCCCTCGTCCTCGGCACTTCCCTCGCTGGATGCCAGCCCCAGTCCGTGCCTGCGACGGCGACAGGGCAGGAGATTTATACCCAGTACTGTGCCCAATGTCATCAGGCTGACGGCAACGGAATTGAACGTGCTTTTCCACCGCTGAGGGGAACAGAATGGGTCAATGGAGACAAGGGCCGCCTGATTCGTCTGGTGCTCTATGGAATGAGTGGCCCCATCGAAGTGAATGGCGAACGGTACAACAATGCCATGACTCCCCATGGTTTCCTGAGCGACGAGCAGGTGGCGGCCGTCCTGACCTTCGTGCGGTCCTCATTTGAGAATACGGCGGATGCAGTCACAGCGGATGAGGTAACCCGTGTTCGCATGTCAGAGGGAGAGCGGGGTCTCTTTCAGGCGGACGAACTGACGCACCTGCTGGGTATTCCCGATCCGGATACTTTGTCGGCTGCGCCTTGAACCGGTTTGGCTCTCAGGCCTGTTCGGCGATACCGGTTGCGATAATCTCCCGGATCTGCTCCGGACTTTTGCCCAGTACCTCCCTTAAAACAACGTCGGTGTGGGCCGCATAGGAGGGAGGAAGCTTCAGCTGATCCAGGCGTGATGGCGCAGCTGGGGGCCATACGGCTGACTCCCGTACACCCAGAGCCGCCTGCGCGGGTCCGGGTAATTGCAAGTAGTCCGGTGTCTCCTGCATGACCTCATTCATGCGTCGGACGGCGCCAGCCGGGATACCGGCTGCTTGGCATGTGGCCAGGATATCATCCCGTTTGAAGCGCTGAATGGCTTCCTGTAGACGATGGATCAAGTCCGCACGATGGGTCACACGGCCGTGGTTACACCGGAAACGCTCATCTGATGCGGTTTCGGGCAGATCCAGGATGGCACATAATTTCTGGAACTGACGGTCCGTGCCCACTCCCAGTACCAGCTCGTGGCCGTCTGCCGTGCGGAATACGGAACCGTAAGGGGCGATGTTCGGATGTTCCGATCCCATGGGCTCCGGGACGGCACCTGCCACCAGCCAGTTTGTGGCCTGGTTCGTGAGAGCGCTGACGGCAGCGTCGTACAGGCTGACTGTGACGCAGGCACCTCTCCCGGTCGATACCTTCTGCAGAAGCGCCATGAGCAGCGCCTGTTTCAATTGGTGACCGGCAAGAATGTCCATCAAGGCAACGGGCATCTTGGTCGGCTTTCCACCCTCCGACTGTGGCGGACGATTGAGGTAGTAATAGCCTGCCTCCGCCTGGATGATGGCATCGTATCCCGGGCGATCCGAGTCGGGCCGGTATCCAATGATCGAACCAAGGATGATATCCGACTTCACGGATCGAAGCGTCTCGTAATCCGCCTGGAGAGCGCGGGCCACGCGGGGAATGTAGTTGCTGATGACGATATCCGAGGAAGCCACCAACTCGTGCATGAGGGCGATGCCTTCATCACACTTCAGATTCAGGGCGATGGATTCTTTTCCCCAATTACAGGCATGGAAGTAAGACGTTCGGTCTGCGTTTTCCTCGCCGGGTATGCGCCACGTCCGGGTCACGTCGCCGGCGGTGGCCGGGTTCTCAACCTTGATGACCCGCGCGCCGAGCTCGGCAAAGAACTGTCCCACACTGGGGCCGGCCAGCACACTGGCCAGTTCGATGACCGTCAGGCCCTGGCATACGGTGTGCGTCCACGCGCCGTCCGGTCCCAACGGGGATTCCGTAGCGCTGTGCCCGGTCATTCCCCCGGTACCCCAGGCTCGGTCATATGCCGCACGTCGAGTACCTGGTTCAGCGTGGCCTCATCCATGAGTTCCATTTCCAGAACCACATCCCGCACGGATTTCTTCTCGGCAGCAGACTTTTTGGCCACCTTCGACGCCATGTCGTATCCGATGCTACGGTTCAGGGCCGTGGCAATGGAAGGATTCAACTCAAGCAGTTCCCGGCATCGCTCCCGGTCTGCCTGAATACCTTCGAGACATCCCGTGCGGAACGCATCCAGAGCACCTGAGAGGATATGAACGGACTCCAGCATGGCATGTGCCATGACTGGCATCATCACATTCAGCTCGAAGTTGCCATGCTGTCCACCCACCGTAATGGTCGTATGATTTCCCATCACGCGGGCCGCCACCATCATGACAGCCTCAGAAAGTACCGGATTGACCTTGCCAGGCATGATGGATGAGCCTGGTTGGATAGCGGGCAGCTTGATTTCGGACAGGCCCGACGTGGGACCCGATGACAAGTGACGGATGTCGTTGGCAATCTTGAGCAGCGCTACGGCGAGCGTATTCAGGGATCCGGAGGCCTGAAC
>Ga0181594_10000374_pt1 | contig 40320 bp, 36 predicted proteins | sample 071ome_18_FD_145603 | JGI IMG/M metagenome (GOLD analysis project Ga0181594, IMG submission 145603) | Coastal salt marsh microbial communities from the Groves Creek Marsh, Skidaway Island, Georgia - 071413BT metaG (spades assembly) | ecosystem: Environmental > Aquatic > Marine > Intertidal zone...
GCCGTCGCGATCACGTGGAACAGGGCCTTGTCCATGCCGGCGGCGCTGGCCGCGACGCCGGCGCCGACATAGGGCACCCCGGCCGTCTCGCACAGCCCCTGGATGGTGCCGTCCTCGCCCCACGGGCCGTGCAGCACGGGGAAGACCAGGTCGATCGCACGCATCGCGCCATTGCCATCCACCGGCATCAGCCACGCCTGGTCGCCCGCACCGGGCACGAGCGCCACCGCGTGCCCGTCTGCCTCCCATGCACCCTCGCGGCCGATGGTGACCTCGATCACCTCATGGTGCGCGCGGTCGATGGCCGCCGCGACGGACGATGCCGACTCGAGCGAGACGTCGTGCTCGCTGCTGCGGCCGCCCCCGAGGACGGCGACGGTGCTCAACCCGACGGCGCCGGCGCCTGGGAGCCGCCGCTCGATCCGCCGCTCGATCCGCTGGAGCCACCCGACGGCGCGGGCGCCTGGGATCCGCCGCTCGACCCGCCCGAGGAGCCGCCGCTCGATCCGCCTGATGATGCGGGCGGATAGGCCACGATGATCGTCACGGTGGACCCGGCGGGAACGCTCGAACCGGCGGACGGCTCCTGGTCGATCACCGTGCCCTCGGGCTGCGTGCTCTCGGCACCCGATGAGGTCACGTTGAACCCCAGGCTCTCCAGCTTCGATCGCGCCGTTGCCTGGTCGCTGCCGGTCACGTCCGGCACGCTTGCCCCGCCCTCGGCGGCGATCACCAGGTTCACCGAGGTGCCCTTGGCCACCGATGCGCCGCCGTCAGGGTCCTGCGCCACCACGGTTCCCGCCGACTGGCCGGACGACCCGTCGTCCTCCGACACGCTGCCCACCTTCAGGCCAGCGCCGGTGATCTCCGACCGTGCCGCCGACACGTCGCTGCCGGTCACGTCCGGCACCGTCACCTTGGTGATGCCCTTGCTCACGTACAGCGTGATGGTGTCGCCGGAGCCGGCCATGGATCCGGCCTGCGGCGCCTGGCGCACGACCGTTCCGATCTCCTTATCGCTGTCCACCTCTTCCGTGGTGACGGTGAAGCCGGCCTTCTCGAGTGTTGCCTGGGCGTCCTCGACCGCCTTGCCGACCACGCCTGGCACGGTCACCTCCGCGGGCCCGGACGACACCAGGATCGTCACGGTGGACTGCGCGGCCACCTCGGTGCCCGCCTCGGGCTCGGTGCCGATCACCACGCCGGGCTGGACGTCGTCGCTCGCCTGGGTGCGCTCGGTGGGCGTGAGACCGGCATCGCTGATGGCCCGGGTGGCTGCCGCCGCCTCGAAGCCCGCGACGTCGGGCACCATCACCATGTCGGACCCGCCGCGCGTCAGCGCGAGGGCGAGCGACACCGCGAGGGCCGCGATGAGCACCGCCACGATGCCCCAGATCGCCGGGCGCCCACTGCCCTTCTTCTTTTTCTTCTTGCCCCCGCCGCCTGATCCGTTGCCCACTACCTGGGTCTCCATGGTCGCCGCTGCGCCGCCGGCTGCCGTGGCCGCCGGGGCCGTGAGGATGAGGGTTGACTGCTGGCCGCCCGACATCGCCGACCGTACCTCGAGCAGTGCCGCGGTGAAGTCCTCGGCGCTCTGGTACCGGTCCTCCGGTCGCTTGGACAGCGCCTTCATCACCACCGCATCGAGTTCGGGCGGGATCTCCTGCGCGAACACGCGCGGTGGCACGGGGGGCTCGTTGATCTGCTTCATCGCCACTGTCACGGGGCGGTCGCCATCGAACGGCACGCGTCCGGTGAGCATCTCGTACAGCACGATGCCCACGGCGTAGGTGTCGCTGGCGGCGGTGGTCTCCTCGCCCTGCGCCTGCTCGGGCGACAGGTACTGCGCCGTGCCGATCACCGAGCCCGCCTCGGTCATCTGCTGGTCGGCGTCGGCGCGGGCGATGCCGAAGTCCGCCACGCGCAGCCGGCCGTCGCCGCTCACCATCACGTTCTGCGGCTTGATGTCGCGGTGGATGATGCCCGCGGCGTGCGCGGCCGTGAGCGCGGACAGGATCTGCAGGGCGTTGTCCACGGCCACGGCGGGGTCCAGCGGCCCCTGGTCGCGGATGACCTTCTTGAGGTCGGGGCCCTTCAGGTACTCCATCACGATGTAGTACGTGTCCTCGGCCTCGCCGCGGTCATACACCGCCACGATGTTCGGGTGGTTCAGCCCGGCCGCCGCAGATGCCTCGCGCCGGAAGCGCTCGACGAATGCCTGGTCGGCCGCGAACCGCTCGGCCAGCACCTTCACCGCGACCTCGCGGTCGAGCACCGTGTCGTAGGCCAGGTACACCGACGCCATGCCCCCGGTGCCGATCTGGTGGCCCAGTTCGTAGCGCTCGCCGAGCTCCGTTCCCGGTCCGATCGTCACGCGCTCGGCTCCCCCTGCACGGGGCCGATGGACAGCGCGGTGCGCATGACCTCGCCGGCCACGGGGGCGGCCTCGGTGCCGCCGGTACCCGAGGTGTCCTCGATCACCACGGCCACGGCCACCTTCGGGTCGTCCGCGGGCGCGTACCCGATGAACCAGGCCTGGTTGCGCTCGGGGTCGCCCGTCTCGGCGGTGCCGGTCTTGCCCGCCACCGACAGGCCCGCGAGGCCCGCTTCGGTACCCGTTCCCTCGGACACGACGCTGCCCATCATGCGCCCCACCTCGGATGCGATGTAGGCACTGGACACCGAGCCCACCTCCTGCGGGCGCTGCTGCTTCACCACCACGCCATCGCGGGTGATGACCCTGCGCACGAGGTACGGCCGCATCATGCGGCCGCCGTTGGCGATCGCGCCCGCGACCATGGCCATCTGGAGTGGCGTCACCTGGAGGTTCTCCTGTCCGATCGCAATACGCGCGGAGTCCGAATCGCGCTGCTCGTTGGGGAGGAGCTTCCCATCACGGTACCTGCCCGACACGGCGACCTCACCTGCGGGCAGGTCGATCTCCACCGGGCGGGCGAATCCGAACCGGGTCAACTCGCGCCCCATCGCGCGCCCGCCGAGGCGGTCGCCGATCTGCGCGAAGGTGGTGTTGATGGAGAAGGTCAGTGCGTCGGTCAGGTTGTGAAGGCCGTACTTGGCCTTTCCGGAGTTGTAGATGGGCTTGCCGTCCACCACGTAGACGCCCTTGTCATCGAAGGTGGACGAGGGCGACCACTTCCCGCTGCCGAGGGCCGCGGTGGCCGTGACGACCTTGAACGTGGAACCCGGCGGGTAGAGGCCGCCGGTCGCCCTGTTCAGGAGCGGAGCGCCGCTCTCCTTCCGTATCGAGGCGAAATCGCTGGCGACCTGATTCAGGTCGAACCTCGGGGATGATGCCACCGCGAGCACCTTGCCGGTCTTGGGCTCGATCGCCACGACCGCGCCCTTGCGTCCCGACAGCAGCGCCTCGGCGGTCTTCTGCACCCGCGTGTCGAGGGTGAGGCGGATGTCCGCGCCGTCCTTGGTCTCCTCGCGCAGGCGATCGAGGATGGCCCCGGTTCCGTACGAGCCCGCCAGGTACCGGTTGTACTGCTGCTCGAGCCCGGTGGACCCCTGCCGTGACGTCGCGTAGCCCACCACCTGCGCCGCGAGCGCCCCCTGCGGGTAGTAGCGGCGGTAGTACTTCTGCCCCTTCTCGCGGTACGCGATGCTCTCGGCCATGATCACCTTGTCCGCCGAGATGATGCGACCGCGGTCCACCAGCCGCTGCTTCTCCAGCGTGTAGGGATTGTCGGCCCGCTCGTCCAGCTCACCGGCGGCGATCACCTGCCAGTAGCCCAGCATGAGCACGAGCACGGCAAAGCCGGCGGCCAGGGTGAGGTACAGCGCGCGGATGGACCGGTTCATGTGGCCGGAACCCCCCGCACGGCCTCGGCGAGGCCCTGGCGTGATCGGTTGCTGACCACCAGCAGAAGCGCCGCGATGCCGAAGTTGACGACCACGCTCGAACCACCGTAGGACATGAAGGGAAGGGTCACGCCCGTGAGGGGCACGAGGCGGACCACGCCGCCGATGATGATGAACGCCTGCAGGCCCACCACCGCGGTGAGGCCGCCCGCGAGCAGCTTGGAGAACCCGTCACGTGCGGCCGTTGCGATTGCGAAGCCACGCGCCATGAGCAGCACGTAGAGAAGCATGACTCCGATCGCGCCCACGTATCCGAGGTCGTTGGAGACCGCGCTGAAGATGAAGTCGGTCTCCAGGGCCGGGATGCGGGGCGTGCCCCCCTCGGTCACCAGCAGCGCGCGCCCGAACCCGGGGCCCACCACGCCGCCATCTGCCAGCGCATACAGCGATTGCACCATCTGGTAGCCGCCGCCCTGCGGATCGGTGAACGGATGCAGCCATGAGTCCACGCGTGCACCGATCCTCGGCACGGCCGCCCAGATGAACAGTGACCCCGCCGCGAACAGCGTGATGCCCAGGCCCACGTACAGCGCGCGTCCGGTGGCCAGGTACAGCATCGCGAGGAACACGCCGAAGAACAGCAGGGCCGTGCCGAAGTCGTTCAGCACCACCACGGCGGCCAGGGCTGCGCCCCAGAACACGAGGATGGGCGCGAGGTGGCGCGGCGCCGGCAGGTTCATCCCCAGGCGGCGCTGGGTGGGGATGGCCAGCACCTCGCGCTTCTCGCGCAGGTACCCCGCGAGGAAGATCACCATCAGCACCTTGGCCAGCTCGCCCAACTGCACGCGCTGGCCGCCGCCGATCTCGATCCACAGCCGCGAACCGTTCACCTCGGTGCCGAACACCATGGTGAACACCAGCAGCAGCACGGCGGTGAGTCCGATGATGTACCGGTAGCGCTCGAGCACGCGGTGGTCGGGCATGAACACGATGACCGCGCAGAAGACGATGCCGCCCAGGGTCACCCAGATGGCCTGGTCACCCGCGAGGCCCGGGTCGATCCGGTAGAGCATGGCCAGGCCGATGCCCGTGAGGGCCGCCATGATCGGCACCAGGTACGGATCGCTGAGCGGCGCCCTCATGCGCAGCACCGCGTGCATGACCACGAACACCATGGCCACCCCCAGGGCGGTCTGCCAGGGCCCGGCCTGCAGTTCATCGGCGCGTGCCGATGCCCCGGCCGCAAGGCCCAGCATCCCCAGCAGCAGCGCCGGCACCAGGAATCCCAGCTCCCGCGTGCGCAGGCTCATTCCGCGCCCCCGGTGCGCGGCACCTTCCACTGCTGCGGCATGCCGTGGCGCCAGATGAGCCGCGTGGCGAGCGCCACGGCCTCGCCCTCGCCCAGGATCCCCTGGTCCAGCGCGGCCGCATTCTCGGCGCGCACCACGCTGGCGGGCACGCCCAGCGGGCGGCCGTCGTCCATCAGCGAGATGCCGAGCGGCGCGTACGGCAGGCCGGCGTACAGGCGAACCTGACCCGCGTCGTCGGCCTGCACCACGTGCGATCGCGACGCCGCCCAGGTGGTGCCGCCGATCACCAGGCCGATGATCAGCAGCACCGCGGCACCGATGAGCAGCAGGCGCGAGCGCCCGGTGGGCACCCGCTCGAGCACGCGCCCGGGCTCGGGGGCCCGGGCCGTGCGGGCCCCTGGCTCCACCATGGGCCGGGGCAGCGTGGCCACACGCGGGGTGGGCGGGATGAACTCCGCGGGTTCCGGTACCTCCGCCGGGGGCCCGTCGCCCACGCGGCCGAGCACCACCGTGGCGTTGTCCTCGCCGCCCGCGGCATCGGCGGCCGCGAGCAGCGCGAGCGCCGCGTCCTCCAGTGATCCGGCGCGGGCCAGGGCGTCGCGGATGGCGGCGTCGCCGATCGCCGCCGAGACCCCGTCGGTGCACACCAGCACGACATCGCCTGCGCGCACCGGCACCTGGAAGGCATCGGCCGACACCTGCTCGGATGCCCCCAGCGCGCGGGTGATGACGTTGCGCTGGGGATGCCGGTCGGCCTGCTCCTCGGTGAGTGCCCCGCCGCGCACCAGCTCGGCCACCACGCTGTGGTCGTCGGTCAGCCTCCGCAGCTGGCCATCGCGCACCAGGTACGCCCGCGAGTCGCCCACGTGCACCACGTACAGCCGGTCGTCGTCACCCAGCATGCAGGCGGTGACCGTGGTGCCCATTCCGGCCCGGCCGGCATTGCCCGATGCCGAGCGCCGGATGTCCGCGTTCGCGCGCTCCACGGCGCGCCGCAGGTCACCCGGGCGGGGGTTCGCGGGCAGCCCATCGAGCGACGTAACGGCGATGCCCGCCGCCACCTCGCCCGCCAGCGCCCCGCCCATGCCGTCCGCCACGGCGATGACGGGCGGGCGCACCAGGTGCCGGTCCTCGTTGTGGCCGCGCACGCGCCCCACGTCCGTGGCGCGCGCCATCTCGACCCATGCGAGGCGGGCGGTCATCCCGTGGCCGCCGCCTCCCGGGTGACGGCATCCACGCGTGCGAGCACCACCGTCACGTTGTCCGGACCCCCGGCGGCATTGGCGCGCTCCACCAGCGACGCCGCGGCCTGCTCGAGCGACGGGGCCGATTCCACCACCGCGAGGATGCCCTCGTCATCCACGGGGCCCGACAGCCCGTCGGTGCAGAGCAGCACCACGTCGCCGGGCTCCAGGTCCACGCGCAGGGCGTCGATCTGGATGTCGGCGTCCACGCCGAGCGCACGGGTGATGACGTGCCGGGCAGGGTGGCTCTCGGCGGCATCGGCGTCCAGCGTCCCGCGGCGCACCATCTCCGCCACCACGGAGTGATCATCCGTCACCTGGACGATCCGTCCTTCGCGGATCAGGTACGCGCGTGAGTCGCCGACGTGCACGAGGTACAGGATGCCGCCTTCCAGCAGCGCGGCGGTCGCGGTGGTTCCCATGCCGGTGAGCCCCGGGTCGTCCATTGCGGCCTGCGCGATCGCCCGGTTGGCGCCTTCCAGTGCCTGCAGCATGGCCGTGGGCTCGGTGGCTGCCCCCACGTCGCGGAGCGCGTCCACCGCCATGGCCGCCGCCGTTCCCCCGCCCTGGTGGCCGCCCATGCCGTCGGCCACGGCGATCAGCGGCGGCGACAGCAGTTCGCGGTCCTGGTTGTCCGCGCGCACCCGGCCGGTGTGTGATGCCGAGGCCACCTCGATCAGCGCGAGGTCGGCGCGCCCACTCATTCCTCCCACCTCAGCACGGTCTCGCCGACGCGTATCTCGTCCCGCAGGTGCAGTTGCTGCTCGCCCGAGATGCGCCGGCCGTTCACGTAGGTGCCGTTGAGCGAGCCCAGGTCCTCGACGAACCAGAAGTGACCCTTGCGGAACACCCGGGCATGGCTGGTGGAGATGAACTGGTCGGTGATGGGGATGCGGCTGCTGCGCGACCGGCCGATGCTGGCGCCGCCCGCGACGTCGTAGGCGGTGCCCACCGGAAGCGTGTTGGAGCGGCTCACCACCAGGTGCGGCTCGGCGGCCGCAGCGGCGTGCACCACCTCGGGCCGCGCGGCCTCGCTCAGCGGCTGCTCGGGCTTCGCGCGCCGCAGGCCCCAGCGCGGCGCGGTGGCCGCGGCGCCCACCACCTCGGTCGGCGGCGCGGGGTGCGCCGGCGGGGCCGCCGGCGCGGGATCGGACTGCCGCGGCGGGGTCATCTCGATCTCAGATGACCGCAGGGCGCGCGTGGACGCCCGCACCACGAACGCGATGAACAGGTACAGGAGCAGCAGGAAGACGGCCTGCCCGATGATGAGCCCCGTCTCGGTCACGGCGCGCCCCGGCTTATCGTCGTTCGACCGCCACGTCGGCGCCGCCCAGGCTTACCCGGTCGCCGTCGCGGAGGCTGTGCCGGAGGACGCGGCGCCCGTTCACCTCGATGCCGTTGGTGGACCCGAGGTCCACCAGCACGTATTCCAGGCCCTCGTGGCGGACCTCGGCGTGTACCCGGCTCACGTTGGGGTCGGGCACCACGATGTCGCAGTCGCGGCTGCGCCCCATGGTGGTGACCTTCTGGGTGATGCGGAACGGCTGCCCCGACACGTACAGGGTCACCTGCTCGCGCACGAGCCCCGCGGCGCGGGCCTGCTCGGGAGAGAGCACCTGCGTGCCGCTGACGGCGGCGAGCGCCTCGTTGGGCAATGGGTCGGATGGCGCCGGTGGCTCCACGGGAGCCGGCTCCTCGGCGGGCGCGGCCACCTGCTCGGCCTCTGGCGCGTCCGCGGCGGGCACGGCGGCTGCGGCATCTGTGCCGGGCCTGCCGGGGTCCACCATGCGGCAGGCGATCCCGAACTCGCCGGGGCGCAGATCCGAGTCGGTCTCGAGGCGGATGCGGGGCATCGAGAGCAGCGACAGTCCCTCGCTGCGCGCATGGGCTTCCAGGTACGAGCCCAGCTCCAGGACCAGCGCCGACTCGTAGCTGGAGAACTGGCGGCGGTCGGCGGGGGACAGGTACACCGTGTACTGGTTCGGCACGTACACGCGCGAGACCGACACGGTCTTGTGGTCCTCCATCTCGCGGGCGAGGCGCCGCGCGAGCTCCACCGGCTGCAGGGTGCTCCGGAACATGCGGCCGAAGGTCTTCTCGACCACGCCCTCGATCTTCTGCTCGATGTTGCGGAGTGCCATCTAGCCCACCGTGCCGCTGAGAGTGTCGGGTCGGCCGGGGGCGGCGCCACGCAGCGCGCGCCAGGGCCGTGCCGCCCATGCGATGGCGAGGATAGCCGAGGGGAGCACGGCGCCGACGGCTTCGAGGCCCCCTCCGCCCGCGAGGCCGGCCGCCACGGTGAGTGCCGCAGCCCACATGACGGCGGCGGGAAGCCGCCGCGAATCGCGCCCGCCCACCACCAGCGGCCACGTGAGCGCCGCGGCGATCATGATGAGGCAGCCGGTGAGGGCCTGCGGATGGGCGACGATCGGGTCGATGATGGCCTCGGCCACCGCCTGTGGCGAGCGCACGCCCTGCAGGGACTCCCACGCGCCGGTCACCTCCCATCCGGTGAACACCAGGGATGAGGCACCGGCCACCACCTGCCACAGCAGCAGCGTGACCATTCCCGCGACGGCGGTCCAGATACGGCCCGCGGTGGTGCGCACCGACCCCGCCATCAGGGCATAGACCGGCAGCATCCCGATCACCGCCAGGGCGGGCGCGAGCGCGGGCAGCAGTACGAGGCGCCCATGGCGGGCCCCCGTCAGCACGAGGAGCAGCCCGATGATCACCGCGATCCCGGTAAGAGCGGGCGCGGCGGCCGCGGTGGCGATGCCGGCCAGGAGCACCAGGGCCACCGCCGCAAGCGGTGCCCGCCACGCGCCGATCGCCCCGGCCAGCAGGGCGATACCCGCCGTGCCGAGGGCGCTCGTGGAGAATCCCCGCTCGGCGATGAGTCCGCCGATCGCCGCCGCCCCGGCACCGGCAAGGATGGGCGGGACGGGACCGGACAGCAGGGCCATGGCCCGCTTGCCACGGCCCTCCGGCAGCCCCGGGGCCTCCTCGCGGATGATCGCCGCGAGCCGCGCGGGCGCGGGCCGTCCTTCGGGGTGCGGGGACAGGCCGGCGTCGATGGCCTTGGCCAGCCGCGGCGGAAGGTCGGGGCGCAGGTTCCGGATGGGCGGGATCTCGCCGAGGGCGGCGCGCCGCGCCGTGTCTGCCGGGCTCGACCCCAGCAGGGGGTTGCGGCCGGTCAGGCCCTCGTACAGCACGAGGGTGGCCGCCCAGACATCGGCGGATCCGGTCACCTGCTCACCGGTGGCCTGCTCCGGAGCCATGTAGGCCATGGTGCCCACCACGCCGCCGGTCTGGGTCATGCCGGTCTCGCCGGAAAGGCGCGCCACGCCCAGGTCGGCCACCCGGGCGTACCCGCGGTCGTCAACGAGGATGTTGGCGGGCTTGATGTCGCGGTGGATCACGCCGCGCTCGTGCGCGTGGTCGAGGGCGTCGAGGACGTCGGCGGCCATCTCCGCGGCGGCGCGGTCGCCCGGCGGTGCATCCGCGTAGACCCTCTCGAGCGAGGGGCCGTCCACGAGCTCGCTCACCAGGTACAGCGATTCGGAGTCCTCGCCCCAGTCGAGCATGCGGACCACCCCGGGGTGTTCCAGCCGCGACGCGGCGCGGATCTCGGCGGCCACGCGCTTCTCCAGCCCGAGGTCCACGGGGATCTCCTTCACCGCAACCTCGTGCCCCGTGGCGCGGTCCAGGGCCCGGTACACGCGCGATGTCGCGCCGCGCCCGATCACGGCGATCAGGTCGTAGCGTCCCAGCACGCGGGCGGGTGCGCTGGCGCGGGTGGCTGCCTGGCTGGATCCTGGGATGCGCATGGGGCGAAGTGGCCTTCCACCGGCGACGGGGGAATCCTGCGAAGGAATCCGGGGTATGCGTGCCGAACGGACTGCCGATCGTAGACATCACCTGCGTGGTTTCCGTGCGGGCGGGTTGCGCTAGTGTTCCCGCGCCTCATGGCCAGATCACCGGGCGGGTGGCGGAATTGGTAGACGCGCTGGCTTCAGGTGCCAGTGTTCGAAAGAACGTGGGGGTTCGAGTCCCCCCTCGCCCATCGGGAGCACACCCTCTGTGGACGTAGACGAGACCGGTACGGACTTCGGATACGACGACCAGCCCACTGGCGTCTCCGGACCCCTGCCCCCTGCGGAGGGACCCAACCCCCGCGGACGCGGGGGTTCGCGGAGCGGTGGCAGCAGCCGCGGCCGGGGCTCCGGCGGCGGCAGGGGCCGCGGGTCCGGCGGGGGCGGGGGACGTCGCCGCGGCTCAGGATCGGGATCGGGCGGAGGCAGGCGCAGGTCGTCCGGCGGCAGCAGCGCCGCGCTGCAGTCGCCCGCCGCGCGCATCACCATGGCGGTGGGGGGCGCGCTCGTGCTCATCGTCGTCCTGGTGCTTGTGGTGCGCGGCTGCCAGCGCAGCGCGCTGGAGGACTCCTACCGGTCGTACATGGGCGATGTCACCACCATCGTCACGGCGTCGGGCAAGGAGTCCGACTCGCTGCAGGAGATCCTCCAGAACAAGAACGGCGCCAAGGCGCCCGAGCTCCAGGTGCAGGTGCGGGATCTGGCCGGCAAGGCCGAGGGCCTCGTGGGCCAGGCCGAGGCGCTGTCGTCGCCCGACTCGCTCACCGCCGCAAACCAGAGCCTGGTCACGGCACTGCAGTACCGGGTGACGGGCCTGAAGGCGCTTGCCGATTCCCTGCCGTCGGTCGTGGACTCCAAGAACCGCGCGTACGCGTCCGCGACCCTCGCGAGCGCCATGCAGAGGTTCCTGGCGAGTGACGTCATCTACCAGGACTCCTTCGTGGGCCCGTCCAAGCGGGCGCTTGCCGACGCCGGCATCACCGGCGTGCAGGTCCCCGACCGGCAGTTCTTCCTGTCGGGCGTGCGCGCCGACCAGGCGTCTCCCACCGGCGCCGCCCAGTTGATCCCGGCGCTGCAGCGCACCGGGACGGCCGATTCCGCAACGGGCACCACCGGCGTGCTGCGCGGCACGGGCATCGCGGGCGTGCAGGCGCTGCCGCAGGGCGTCGAGCTGCAGGCGGGCAGCGACACCGAGATCCAGGCGTCCGACAAGCTCGAGTGGCAGGTGACGGTCGAGAACTCCGGCGATGCGACCGAGACGAACGTGGTGGTGCGCGCCACCTTCGCGAGCGACGCGGCGCCGAAGGATGCCCAGACGGTCGAGAAGGAGATCGCCTCCATCGAACCCGGCCAGCAGCAGTCGGTCACGCTCCCCGGGCCGAAGAGCCCGACCTTCGGCGAGGCCTCGGTGCTGAAGGTGGAGGTCGTGCCGGTGCCCGGCGAGGAGAAGACCGACAACAATCGCGCCGAGTACCCCGTCAAGATCGTGTTCTAGGGGCGCGCGGGTGAGCGGGACCATCGGATACCTGGGCCCGCAGGGCACCTTCTCGGAGGAGGCGCTGATCGCATGGATCGGCGCCGACCAGGCCTCGCGTGAGCGCGCATATCCGAGCATCCCGGCGTGCTTCGACGCCGTGGCGCAGGGCGAGGTACGCGAGGCCCTGGTGCCGATCGAGAACGCCATCGAGGGCGGCGTGAGCCAGACCCTCGATCAGTTGATCGCCCACGGCGGGCGCATCGTGATCCGCGGCGAGGTGATCCATCCGATCCACCACCACCTGATCGGCGCGCCCGGATCGTCGCTGGACGGCGTGACGCGCGTGGTGAGTCACCCGCAGGCCACTGCCCAGTGCGGCCGGTGGCTGCGCGGGCGGCTGCCGGATGCACGGGTGGAGCCCGCCCTGTCAACGGCCGATGCCGTGCGCACCGCGGTCGGGGACGATGCCGGTACGGCGGCGGTGGGCAACCGCCGCGCGGCGCAGATCTACGGCGGGGAGATCCTGGCCGAGGACATCATGGACGCCGCGGACAATCGCACGCGGTTCGCCATCATCGGCACCCATGAGGTGGACGGCGCGGAGCAGGCCGGCGAGTGGACCACGTCCATCATCTGCGGTATCGCGCACGACCGGCCGGGTGCCCTGCTGTCGATCCTGCAGGAGTTCGCCCTGCGCGCGGTGAACCTGACGCGGCTCGAGAGCCGGCCGGCGCGCACCGGCCTGGGCCGCTACGTCTTCTTCATCGATGCCGAGGGCAACCGCTACCGCGACCTGCCGCTGCAGGCCGCGCTCACCGCAATTGCCGACGGCGGCATTGCGCAGGTGACGCCGCTCGGGTGTTACCCCGCTGCCACGCGGGCCACGTAGAACCGGCTTCCGCGGGTATATTGCCGCCCGAAGGGGGTGGTACCGCAGCACGTTCTCGTTCTCAACGCGTCGTATGAGCCCATCAACGTGTGCTCCATGCGTCGCGCCCTCGTGCTCCTGCTCAAGCAGAAGGCGGAGATCCTGGAGCACTCCCCGCGCGCCATCCGCGGAATCGCGCGCGACTTCCCGGCGCCCCACGTGATCCGGCTGGTGTACCGCGTGAAGGTGCCGCGCTACGAGGCCCGCCGCATGAGCAGGCGCGCGCTCTTCGCCCGCGACGGCTACGCCTGCCAGTACTGCGGCAGCCGCGGCAAGCTGACCGTGGACCACGTGGTGCCGCGCAGCCGCGGCGGGGACTCCTCGTGGTCAAACGTGGTCACCTCCTGCGGTCCCTGCAACGCCCGCAAGGGCGACGCCCTGTGCCACGAGATCGAGATGTACCCGCGCGAGAAGCCCCGACCCCCACGCCCCGACGTGTTCATCGACGTCGCCACGCCCCGGCGCCCCGAGGCCTGGTCTCCCTACCTGGCCGCGGCCTGACCCCGCCCCGGCTGCCGCGGCTCGCGGCCCGCGACCTCGCGGGTGCCGCGCAGGTGATCCCCGATGGCCTGCCCGACGACCCCTGCGTGGTGATCCTGGCGTTCCGCATGCGCCAGCAACGCGACGTGGATGCCTGGGTGGCCGCGCTGGGCCCGGGTGCGCCGGTCGTGGAGGTTCCCGTGATGTCGCGCCGGTGGAGGCGCGCTGCGGGGTGGATCGAGGGCGGCATGGCGTCGGGCACCCCGGTGGCCGCGCATGGTCGCGTGTGGTGCGCCTACGCACCCGTGCGCGGCGTGCTCGGTGAACTCGGCCTCACCCGGGCGCGCGAGGTCGTGGTGGTGGTGGCCGATCGCTCGGGCCGCATCCACGCGATGGCGCGAGGCGCACCGGCGCCGGGCGCCGTGGGAACCATCCGCGCGGCGCTCGCGGGGCACTAGGCGCGCAGGGCCCGCAGGGCATTGATGATGACGATGACGTCAATGCCCTCCTGCAGCAGGGCGCCCGCGACGGGCGGCAGGTAGCCGAACGCGGCGAACCCCATGGCCACGAAGCTCATGAGCATTCCCGCCACCACGCTCTGGCGGGCGATGGCCGACGCCCGGCGGCTGGTGGTGATGGCATCGGCCACGCCGTCCACCCGGTCCACCATCACCACCGCATCGGCGGTCTCCGAGGCGATGGTGGCGCCCGGCGCGCTCATGGCCATCCCCACGTCGGCCGCGGCAAGGGCGGGGGCGTCGTTGATGCCGTCGCCCACCATGGCCACCCGGTGCCGGCCCTCGCCCTCGCGCATGGCGGTGACCACCGCCACCTTGTCCTCCGGGCTGCACCCGGCGTGCACCACGTCGATGCCGACATCGGCGGCAACGGCGTCCGCGACATCTCGGCGGTCGCCCGTGGCCATGGCCACCTCGGTCACGCCGGCCTCGTGCAGGCGCGCGACCATCGCGCGGGCGTCCGGGCGGATGGGATCGGCCAGCACGATCAGGCCGGCAGCCCGGCCGTCGATGCCCACCAGCACGATTCCCCGGGCGTCGCCGTCATCATCCCGGCGTTCGGCCAGGAGGGGCCCGGGGTCGATATCGCAGGCACGCAGCCAGTCGGCCGACCCCACCACCACCTCGTGCCCGTCCACGCGGCCCGCGATGCCCTCGCCATGCACCTGACGGACGCCACCGGGCTGGTCCAGGCGCAGGTCGTCGCGGTGGGCCGCCGACACCAGCGCCCCCGCCACCACGTGCGCGGAGTGCTGCTCCAGCGACGCCGCGAGTTGCAGCACGGTCGTGGGCGTCGCCTCATCGACGGTCCCGATCCGCTGGATCTCGGGTTGGCCCACCGTGAGGGTGCCCGTCTTGTCGAGCAGCACGGCCGTGGTACGCGCGAGTTGCTCCACCACCACGCCGCCCTTCAGCACCACTCCCTTGCGGGCCGCGCGTGACACGCCCGACACCAGCGCGATGGGCGCGGCAAGGATGAGCGGGCAGGGGGTGGCCACCACCAGCACGGCGAGCGCACGCACGGGGTCGCCGCTCATCGCCCAGGCGATGGCCGCCACCACGAGGGTGACGGGCAGTAGCAGGGCGGCGTACCGGTCGGCCATGCGCTCGAAGGGCGCGCGGCGCCCCTCGGCCTCGGCCACCAGCCGGACGATGGCCGCGTAGGCGCTCTCGGCCGCGGGGCGCGTGGCCACCATCTGGAAGGCCTCGGCGGCATTCAGCACGCCGCTTCGCACCGACGCGCCCGGTGGGCGCTCCACCGGCAGGGGTTCTCCCGTGAGGGCCGACTCGTCGAGCAGGGCCGGCACGTCCTCCACGCGGCCGTCCACCGGCACCACCTCGCCGGCGCGCACCAGGAGCACATCGCCCGGTTCCACCGCGTCGGCGGGCACCCGTTCGAACTCACCGCCGTGCCCCCGGCGCATGGCCCATGCGGGCGCCCGTGCCACCAGGGCCTCGAGGTCGTGCCGCGCGCGCCGGCCGGCCGCGGCCTCCAGGGCATTGCCGCCCGCCAGCATCAGCGCCACGACGGCACCGGCGAGGAATTCCTGAAGTGCCAGTGCGCCGGCCATCGCCACGAGGGCGATGGCATCCACGCCGACGTCGCGCCGCAGCAGGGTGCGCACCACCGACCAGGTGAGCGGAAGCAGCAGTGCGCCCGTCACGACGCCCCACACCGCATTGGCCGCGGTGCCCTGCCCCAGCGCGGCCAGTACGAGGCCCGCCACCACGCCCGCCAGCGCTGCGAGCGCAACGAGCACCTCGGGCTCGCGGAGCCATTGCGCAATGCGTTGCCGGGCGGTCACCACCGGATCCTACGACGCCCCTCGCCCCGGGGCTCTCGTAGGATGCCCGCCCGCTGCCGGAAGGCTTCCGCTGACGCTTGAGCTCATCGTCATCGGTCTGGCGATCGCCCTCGATCCGCTGCCGCTGATTCCCTTCATCCTCATCCTCACGTCGCGGCGTGGCACGGCGAAGGGCGCGGCGTTCCTCGCGGGCTGGTTCCTGTGCCTGGCGGCCATCACGGTGGCAACGGTTCTCCTCACCGGTGGATCGCCCCCGTCCAGCGGTTCGGTGCCCTCGGACGCCGCGCTGGGCGTACGCATCGCCATCGGCGCCGGCCTCATCGGGTTCGGCCTCTGGCGCCGCGCCGTGGCCGCCCGTGGCCGCGCGACCCCCCGCGCCGAGCCCAGATGGGCGAAGGGCATCGATGGCATGTCCCTGTGGTTCGCGGCCCTGCTCGCGCCCATCACGCAGCCCTGGGGCCTGATGGCGGCGGGCGTCACGGCCGTGATGCAGGCCGATACGGCCTCCGCCGGCTCGGTCGCGGTGCTCGCGGTGTTCGTGGTGCTCGCGAGTTCCACGTACCTGGTGCTCGAGGTGTTCGCCATCGTGCGGCGCGAGCGCGCCCATGCGATCGCCCTGGCCCTTCGCGCGTGGATCGAGGCGCATACCGCACAGGCCCTGGTGTGGGGCTCCCTGGGCATTGGCGCGTTCCTCGCCGGCTCCGGTGCCTATCAGCTCGTCATGTGAGGCCCGTGGGGAACCCGCCCGCCACGCCGGCGGGTCGGCATCCCTACAATCCGTCCAGATTCCACTGCCAGGAGGCGCCATGGATCCCGAACTGGATCTCGGACCGGTTGACTACTTCCTCGTGGGCTTCCCGCCCGGTGCGCCCCTGGACGGCGGCGCGCTGATGCAGATGGCCGCGCTGGTGCAGCATGGCGTCATCCAGGTGCTGGACGCCCTGGTGATCACCAAGGACGCCGATGGCACGATCGCCGGCGTGGACATCTCCGAGGCCGGCGACTCGGCGGAGCTCCTCGCCTTCTCGGGCGTGCGCACCGGCCTGATCGCCGACGAGGACATGCAGCTTGCCGCCGAGGAGATGCCCCCGGGGTCTGTCGCGGCATTCGTGCTGTACGAGAACACCTGGGCCCGTGGGTTCGTCACGGCCGTGCACGAGCGCGGCGGCACGTTCCTCGGCAGCGGGCGCATTGGCATGGACGACCTGCTCGCCGCCATCGAGGCGGCGGGCGACTAGCGAAGGAGGCAGGAATGCCGGGACTCATCAGGGCAGTGGGGCGCACGGCGGTGGTCGCAGGTACCGCCACGGCCGTGAGCGGCAACGTGCAGCGTCGTCAGGCCGCCCGCCACGCGGACGACCAGGCCGGTCAGCAGGCCCCGCCTGCGCAGCAGGCCGCGGCGCCCGCGGGCGGCGACATGGTGGGCAAGCTCACCCAGCTCGCCGAGCTGAACGCCTCGGGCACGCTCACCGACGAGCAGTTTGCCGCGGCCGCCCGCAAGGAGTTGCTGGGCCAGTAGGGGGAGTCAGTCCCCCTCGCCGCGCGCCACGGGGCGCATGGCGAGGGGGACATCGCCCCATCGCCCGAGCAGCCAGGCGGTGTCGGCGAGCCGGTCGTCCAGCGTGGGCAGGTCGTCGGCGGAGAAGTGCCTCTTCCATGCGAGGAAGAGGAAGTCCGCGGCGGAGTCCACCTGCCGTACGTCGGCGAGTCGCGTGCCGTCCATGAAGGCCTCCTGCACGTCGGGCGGGATGAGCAGGAAGGCGACATCACGTCCCCACTCGTCGGGGATCGTCACCTGGAACTCATCCGCGAAGTCGTCGTGCTCGAGGTCCACCACCTGGCGCGACGTCGCCGCGGAGCGCACGGCGTCCCGCATGCCGCGGCCGAGACCGAGCGATCTGCGCACCATCGTGAGGCGCGGTCCCTCCCACGCCCGGTTCACGACCACGATGAAGTAGTGGTCGTAGTTGGTGTGCCGGTTCCCCTTGCTGTCGGTGGAGTCGTTCTCCACCGTGAAATTGGCGAACTGCGCAGGGTGGCCACCGATGTGCCCGGACGCACCGTCCTCGCAGTACCGGCGGTCGCCCTGTCGCAGAAAGCCCAGGTCGATGTCGGGCACGTCCACCTTGTTCGCGTAGGCCCAGTCGTTGTCGCGTGCCCACTGCGCGGCCACGGCGAGGTGGGCAGCCCGACGCGCCCGTGATCGCACGACGAGCCAGCCGATGCCCGCGCCGGCGGCAGCCCCGAGGACGAGCGATGCCACCAGCGCCCCCGCGCCCACGACCTGCGACCACGACCACCCGAACACGCCGAGCACACCGGCGCCTGCGACTGCGCCGAGTGCCATCCACCTGCGGGCGCTGCCTCTGCGGCGCTCCCACTCAGCCTGCATCGCGTGGTCGAACTCATCGCGCGGCATGCCTGCAGCCTACGGTCGTGCGTGACCTAAACGGCCGATCCCGTCGTCCCCAGGCGCAGTTGGGGACCGGGCGCCAGGCGCGTGACGCTCACCCCAAGCAGCCGAACCGGCGCTGGCCGGTCGGCGAGTGCACGGTCGAGCGCGATGCCTGCGAGGCGGGAAATCTCATCGATGTCATCGGTGGTGCGCTCGGCAGAAGCCGCGCGTGAGGCGATCGTGAAGTCGGGGTAGCGCAGCTTGACGGTCACCGTGCCCGCCCCGCGGCCGTCACGGTGCAGGCGCTCGGTCACGAGCGCCGCCAGCGTTCCCGCGTGGTCGTGCAGTACACCGGGGTCGTCCACGTCGTGCGGGAAGGTGCGTTCATGTCCTATCGACACCGGGGGGCTCGACGCCGGGTCCACCTCGCGCGGGTCCCGTCCGCACGCGCGCGCGCGTAGCTCGACGCCATGCGCGGCGGGCAGCAGGTCCGCCAGGGCGTCGTCGTCCAGTACTGCCAGGTCGCCGATGGTCGCGAGCCCCGCGCGCGCGAGGCGCTCGCCGGTGACCGGGCCGATGCCCGGCAGCGCCCGCAGCGGCCGCGGCGCCAGGAAGGCGGCCTCCCCGCCGGCGGGCACCACCACCACGCCCTGTGGCTTGTCCGCATCCGAGGCGATTTTCGCAACGGTCTTGCAGGTGCCGCAGCCGAATGACGCATCCAGGCCGGTCTCCTTCCGCACCGTCTGCTGCAGTCGCGCGAGGAACCGCCGGGCGCCGCCCGAGGTCCACACCGCCCGGTACAGGTCGATGTAGCCCTCGTCGATGCCCACCTGCTCGAGTACCGGCACCTCGGCGCGCACCAGGCTCCACACCTGGCGCGACCGCTCCCGGTACCGCGGCATGTCAGGGCGCAGGAAGATGGCCTCGGGGCAACGACGCCGGGCCTCCGCGGCGGGCATGGCCGACCGGATGCCAAAGCGCCGGGCCTCGTACGAGGCGGTCGACACCACCCCCCGGCCGGCGGGGTCGCCACCAATCACCAGGGGGCGTCCCGCCAGCGCCGGGTCGTCCCGCACCTCCACGGCGGCGAAGAACGCATCGAGGTCCATGTGCGCGACTACCCGGGGCACGAAATCGACGCTACCGCCGTGATCGGCTGTCAACCCTCTATGGATGGCCTGCGTGAAACCCACCATGCCCGAGGTGGCCCTTCACACCGCTATCGCTACCCCCGGTATCCGGGCGCCGAGGGTCTTCAGCCGGTGACGCCGCTGCCGGGGGCGCGGCAGGACAGGCGCCCCCCCACGCCGCCGGCGCGCGACTGGATGGCGCCGGTCAGGCTCAGCGATGACGCCGACGCCCGCACCGTGGTGGCGATTGGGTCGCACCGCGTGGCCGTCACGGTCAGCACGCACCGCGCGGACTGCCCGGGCAGCAGGTTGGCCACGCGGATCACGCCCTTCCCGGACGTGCGCGAGCACCGGGCATCCCCGGTGCCGGTCGCGGAGGTGGTGCGGATGATCTGGCCGGGGGCGGGCGGCACCACGGCCACCACGTCGGTGGCGGTTGCCGTGCCGGTGTTCTTCACCACGACCGGCTGTGGCTGTGGCCGTCCCGTGATGGCGGGCCCCGTCGTGGGCGGCACGGTCACGTCCACCGCGGGGATGGACGGCTGGCGCGATACCAGGCAGTTGGGGCCCGATGCGCTCGAGCGCGCCGTGGCGGTGGTGCCATCAGGGCTCCGCACGATCCAGGTGACGGCACGCTTCAGCGGGATCTTCTCCACCGTGAAGACGGCGTCATGGCGCCCGGGCGTGAACATCACCGGCTGCGGGCCGTCGAAGGCCGAGGGCCCGATCCGGTTGTCGTTCCCGCGGGCGATCCCGATCGGTGCGGGACCGGTCATCTCGTATCCGAACGATGCCGTGTACGTGCGGCCCGTCCTGCGGACGCATTGCGCGAACACGCCGACTTGCAGGGCATCCTTGGAGGTCGGCGTCTGCGTGGGCACCAGCGGATCCGTTGGCGGAGTGGTGGGGGTTGCCGTCTTGGCCCCCGGGCATTCCGGCGAGTTGATGCCGGCCGTCGCCACCGCCGCGCCACCACCACCGACGCTCCACGTGACGGTGCCCGTCACCGGCACGCCGCGGGCCACCCATGCGTTGTTCAGGGAGCCCGGCAGGAACTCCTGCACCTGCCCCTGGTCGTCGCCCGTGGCCCCGAGTGATGGCGTGACCTGGTTCAGTGGGCCGGCGGGCGCAGTGATGGAGACGGGGTTCGCGTTGGTGTACCCGAAGATGGCGTCGAAGCTGCCGTTCCCGTTCTTCCGCACGCAGGTGACCTGCACGCCGAGGGGCACCAGCGAGGTCAGGTCGGGCGGTTGCGGCCCGGTCGCGGGCGGCACGGTGGTGGGGGTCGGCGGCGTCGAGGCGCACGCGGGGGCGCCATCAGGCACGGTGGCGCCCGCCACGCGCGTTGCCTGGGCCACGTCCGTTCCGGGCGCGATGGGCGCAAGCTCCACGATCCACGCGATGGTGGTTCCCCGTGGCACGCCCCTCACCTCGAATGCCGACGGGTTGCGGCCCGGGGCAAAGGTGGTCACCTGGCCGCGGTTGGGTGCATCGGTCGTGGACTCGGATGAGAGCACCACGCCGTTGGCCGTGCCGGCCGGGATCGTCACGGGTGCGCTGCCGCCATTCTCGTATCCGAACACGACGCCGTAGGTGCTGCCCTCCGACCGGATGCACGACACGAATACGCCGATCTGCTTCGGTGGCTCGGGCGGCACCGCGCATGCGGGCGACAGGCCCGATGCCACGGCGGTCGAGGTGACCCCGCCGGCCGTGATGGACCACGTTGCGGATCCTGAGCGCGGGATCCCGGTCACGGTGAGCACGCGCGGGGCGGTGCCGGGGGCGAAGGCCCCGGGAGGCGTGGGTGCGGTGAAGCCCGATCCCGTCACCTGGTTGCCGGATCCCGGGGCAACGGCGATGGTGGATGCGTTGGGGTTCGACACGTCGAAGTACGCGGTCAGGGTTCCGTCGGCGGCAATCTGCACGCACTGCACCGACGGCGTGATGCGCTGCACCGGCGGATCGGGATCGACGCAGCCGTTGTTGAAGGTTGCCTTCCCGCGCGACGACCAGTTGAGGCCCTGGAACCGGCGGGTGGAGGAGTCGTCGTCGTACCGGTACGAGAACGGCGGGATGATCGCCGTCGGGTACGTGCGCGCGTACGCCAGCGCGTTCGGGATCGACAGGGTAAGGCGCGCGTACTGGCCGTCGGTGGGCACCGAGCACAGCGTCACCGAATCGGCCGGGGCGAGCGTTGACACGATCGCCGGGGTGCGGCAGCCGTTCTGGACGATCAGGCGCCCGTCGCGGTCCCAGTTCTGCCCCGGAAACGCCACGCTCCCGCTGGCGGTGCGCAGCGTGAAGGGCGGGATGATGTCCTGGCGGTGGCGCCCGTGGATGGCGTAGGCCTGATCCGCGGGCACGCTGGTCTTCGTCCACCTGCCCGGGCCGGTCGCGTGGCACAGGGTCATTGTTTGCTGTATCGGGGGGTTCGGTGGACGCAACTGGGTGCTCGCGGGCGGGGTCGATCCGGCGATGAGGGCCCGTACGCACGATGAGCTCGCGGCACGGCCGCTGGGTGGCCAGTTCTTCCCGGCGTAAGTACCGCCGGGGTAGTTGAAGGCGGGGATGACGTCGTTCGCGTGACCTCCGTGGCCCCTGCCGCCCACGATGCTCCGGTAACTCGGCCTGTTCGACACGTAGTTCTTGCCATTCCCGCTATGGCAGATCGGCACGTTGCCCGAGTAGAAGGGGAGCGCGGGAACGGGGGCGGAGGCCGTTACTGATACCGCCCCGGCCGCGGGCCCGCTCAGACCAGTGCTGGCGATCGACACCGTGGCCGTCGCCGCACCGGCTGCGGTCGGCAGGAACGACACCTGCACTCCGCACTGGCCGCCTGCGGGCAGGGTGGCCCCGCTACAGGTGTTCACGCCGCCCGCTGGCAGGGCGAGGGCGGTGCTGCCGGCGATCGACGCCGCACCAAGGGGGATCGCCACCGATGAGGTGTTGGTGAACGTCACCACTCCGGTGGTGGTCGTTCCCACCGTGGGGTTGGAGAAGCCCGACTTGCTCGACGTGATCACCGAGGGCGATGCGATGGCGGTGCCCGTGAGGGTGGACGCCGACACCGCCCCGCCGGTGCTCTGGATCAACTCGACCGCGCCGTCGCGCCTGCCCACCCCGGTGGGCGTGAACGTCACGGTTGCCGTGCATGAGGCCTGCAGCAGCGTGGCGCACGTGGTGGACGCAATCGCGAAGTCGCCTGCGTCGGCCCCCGTGACGGTCGTCGCCGGGTCCGACAGGTTCCAGCTCACGCTCGGCCAGAAGGGGTTGGTGAAGGTCACCACCTGCGCTGCCGAGGTCGTTCCCGGGGCCACCGTGCCGAAGTCCACTGCTGCGGGCGACGGCGTCACGTCGTACGCCAGGGCCGGTGCCGCGCCGATCAGCGCGACGACCGCTGCACCTCCCGCGAGGAACAGCGTGGGTCGGTATCCCCTGCGAGTCACTCCTTAACGCTACAGGGTGCTCCCGCGTTGCCGACACACACCCCCGCGTGTCCAGTCGCACCGCTGGCACACTGGCCCGCGGGGCCGGGCATGCGCCCGGCGGGGCACGACATGCGGGGGCACCGAATGACCCTCCTGTGGTTCATCGCGTGGATCATCACCAACGGCTTCATCACCGAGTCGCCGATTCAGTTCGACCCGGTCAACGTGTGGGCGACCCTGCTGCTGCTGGCAATCGCCATCGACCTGGTGGGCGCGCAGGCCAAGGGCTGGTCGAAGCGCTGACGCCAGCCGCGGCGGCGCATGTGTGACGTTCGCCGTTTCAATCCCCGGGGTGCCTCCGGAGCGGGATCGGTCCGAACGTCTCGTGCGACTCCCGCCTCCGGGCGGGACGGCTACCCGGCCGCGGGCCGCGCGGGCACGGGTGACCGGGTAGGACAGGCCCCCCACCGGGGCTACCCTTACCGTAGGCCCCCGTAGCTCAGGGGATAGAGCACAGGATTCCTAATCCTGGTGTCGCAAGTTCGAATCTTGCCGGGGGCACTCAGCGAATGACCCGTAGCCGCGGGCCACTCGCGCTGATGGTGTGTGATGCCGGCCGTGTCGCGGCGGACCGCGGGGCGCCACGCAGCAGGCATTCGCCGATGACATGACCGCGGGCGCCGCGGCACTCGCCCCCAGGCGTTGCAGGGAGGCCATCCGCGCCGATGGGATGGCCCAGCACGTGCAGTAGGCCGGTGCGGGTCCTGATCGCCTTGCGGTGAGCACCCCCGACGACCGACCGCTCCGGCCCCGTCGCGCCCACTGCGGCCGTGGCTACCTGCGCCGGATGAAGGTGGCCTGCAGCGGGTTGTCGAGGCCGTTGATCAGGCGCATGGTCTGGCGGGGACTGGGCGCCGTGTAGCGCGTGCCCGGTGCCGGGGTGGATCCCGGGCCGCCGTCGTTGTACAGCGGCTTGTACCCATTGCCCTTGGCGGGCACGCGAACCGCCACCAGCTTGCGCATGCCCGCCTTGCTGCCCTTGAGGACGATGTCGATCTGGTTCTCGCTGTCGTCCTGCAGGCACTGGTTCCACCTGTCGGGGCGGGCCTTCATGGTGCGTTCGGCGATGCCCACGACGGTGATCGGCTCGCCGTCGATGAGGTACCGGTGGTTGCTCTTGATGATCCGCACGAGCCGGCCGGCCTTCGTACGGGCCACCAGCTGGAAGAAGCTGCGGTATTCGTTGGGGTACATCGCGCGCAGCCCGTCGGGCGAGAACGCGCCGCCCAGGGTGGCAATGCGCACGCGGTACTGGGCGTTCGCGGCACCGAAGATGGCCACGCCGTCATTCGGCAGCTTGCCGTTGGCAAGAAGGAGGGGCCCACCCTCCCCCGCCGTGGACATGCGGGTGATCTTCGCGGCGATCATGCGTGGGCCGGTCCACTTCGTGGGGTCGGCGGGCTGGTCGTCGTACGGGGTGCGGTCGTTGGTGCCGGTGAGGCCCACGGCGCTCGCCAGGCGCCCCTTCGACCCGACCAGCTGCAGCGGAGTGGCGTCAGCCACCACCTTCACCGACACGGGATACCGGGCGCCGGGATCGCTCTTGGGCAGACGGTTCCCGAGCGCGGGGCCGTTCAGCACCACCGTTGTTCCCTCGTTGTATTCGAAGTTCGGGCCCACGGTGGCGTTGTCGGGTACCACCGTGGTGCCGTCGTTGAGGGTCACGAGGAAGTCCGTTCCCTGCAGCGTGCTCGGCCGCGGCGGCCAGGAGAACTGCACCTGCACCACGTCCCAGTTCACCGCGTTGAATGCGCCGCCCCACGCCTGCACGTACTGCGCGGTGCCGACAGCCGTGGTGTAGGCCCAGATCTTCTTCGACCACTCGGCGGGCGCATTGCAGGTGACGTCGTCGTTCCATGCCCCCCCGGACGCCAGCACCGCAGATCTGGCCTGGTCGAGCGTCTGGCTCGCGTTGCTCACGTCGAGGCCGGGCACCCCGATGATGTCGGTGAAGTTGAGGGCCATCCCCATGATCCGAGGGGTCCGCGCCCACATGTCGGATGCGATGAGGATGTCCCGGTGCTGCGCGCGATTGACGGGACCGGGGTCCTGTCCGGCGGCGAGGCCGGGCAGCGCGAGACCCACAGCCGAGGCGTCGATGGCGATGCCGTTTGGGCTCAAGCCCGTCAAGGCCCAGGGGGTGGTCGTGGTGACGACCGTCGCGCCCGCGGCCAGTCCGGGGACGAGGGCGAGGGTGGCGATTGCCGCGAGGAGGGGGATACGGAAAGCGATGTACCTGATCCTATGACCGCGCGGGCTCACGAGGTTGGGGCAGCCGGCACGACGTGGGGCTTTCCACACACCCGCTCCGTATGCCGGGATTCACAGGACGGACTTTCGTCGTCGTCGCACACGGCTGCTCGAACGCGAAGGGCGCGAGGGGCGCATCCAGCACGACCCGAGCGACGGCATCCCGATCATCACGAGCGACCCGTCGCTGTTGGTCGACGAGGACGATAAGGCCGAGGACCCGGCGAAGGCGCTCACGCATGAGCAAGCCGCCGCGCTCCTGGCAGCGGTGCCGGACCAGCACCGGCTGATGATCCACTTCATGCTCCGCACCGGTCTCCGCATCAGCGAGGTGCTCGGTCTCCGGTGGCAGGACGTGGACCGGGAGAAGCGCGAGGTGCGTGTTCGGCAGGGAGTGGTCTACGGCAAGGTCGGTGCGCCCAAGTCGAAGCGGTCACGGCGCTCGGTGCCCGTGGAGGACGGCCTGCTCCGCGACCTCGCGGCGCGGCGGCTGGCCGCTACGCACTCGGGGGACGACGACCTCGTGTTCGGGACGGCAACGGGCAAGCCCGCGCACACTTCCAATCACTACCGCTGGCTGAAGCCCGCCGTGCGGGAGGCGGGAGTCCCGTGGGCCGGGTTCCACGATCTCCGGCACACGTTCGCGTCGCGGCTGTTCCACGCGGGGAAGATGGTGACCGTGGTGAGCAAGTTGCTCGGGCACTCCTCGCCGTCCTTCACGCTGGACGTCTACATCCACACCATCCCGGCCGATGTGCCGGAGGGCGGTGACATCGCTGCCGCCGTGGGGGTCTAGGTGGGACAGAAGGTGGGACAGACGGACCCGTAAGCCGGACTCGCATGGGGACGGGGCGCACCACGAAAGCCCCGTCCCCATGCGTACTCACCCGTACTCCGGCCGAGGTTCCCAATCCTGGTGTCGCAAGTTCGAATCTTGCCGGGGGCACTTATCTCGTGGTCCGTGACCGCGGGCTGTTCGCGTTGACGGCGCCCCGACCCGCTGTATTGGCTTGCGCGATCGGTTGTTTGAGCTTCACCCCGGGGATCACCCGGAAGCAGGGCTGCCGGGGGCAGGTCGCCGTCCCGGGGTGCGGCAACACCGCCCGCCCCCGCTAGGTCGGGCAGCCGGTGGAGGTCACGGTGCCGTCGGGGCAGGTGGTGCTTTCCCATGTGACGCCGTCCAGGCCGGCGCCGCCAAGGTCTGCGCGGAACAGGTTCGCGTTGGTCAGGTCCGCGTAGGTCAGGCTCGCCCCCCACAGGCGCGCGTAGGACAGATTCGCGCCGGTCAGGTACGCGTTGGTCAGGTTCGCGTTGGTCAGGTTCGCGTGGATCAGGTACGCGTAGCTCAGGTACGCGTCGGTGAAGTTCGCTCCGCCCAGGTTCGCGTAGGTCAGGTCCGCGCCCACACAGTTAGGTGCGCATGGGGGCGTCGTGTACTTGTTGCCCCGCTCCGCCTTCTTCCCGTGCACCGGCGGCGCGTACTGGAACTTCGCCCCCTTCAGGTTCGCCCCGCGCAGGTCGGCGTACTTCAGGTTGGCGCTCCTGAAATCAGCCCCCTGGAGGTTCGCCCCGCGAAGGTCGGCGAAGCGCAGGTCAGCGCGGCGCAGGTTGGCCCCCCGCAGATTGCCGTGGTACTTCACCCGGCCGCGCAACTGGGCGCCGACGCACTTGGCCCCCCGGGCGAGGGTGCAGGTGCGCCTCTTGCCGTTCACCCCGTAGGTGTAGCGGAAGGGGCTGTCCAGTTGGAGAACTCCCCCGCTGGCGTACTCCCCACGCGGGTCCCATGTGACGACGTTTCCAGCGCTCGCGCCACCCGCCGCCCCGAGGGCGATGGCCGTCACTGCTGCGGCGGCAAGTACGCGGCGGACCACGAGGGCCACCATAGCGCGCCGCACCCGCGGACCCGCTCGCCCGGGGCAGCGGGAGGGCGGGGCGTTCCCGGCCCCTCTGGCCGTTTCCACCCCGCCCTGTGATGCGCCGGCAGCGGATCGGAACCGCTGCCTGGTCTGCCGGTCCCTGACCGGTCTACCTACGATGATGCTCCGCGGGGCGCCTGACGCATCCACCCACATGGGTGGTTCGGCGCGCCCGGGCGGGGAGTAGCATGATTCCCGGGATCGCCGCCGGTGATCACGATGCAGGGGGCAGCGATGCGACGCATGCACACGACCATCCTCGTGACCGGGCTGGCGGCGGCCGCGCTCCCCGCGGTGGGCGCCGGGGCAATGGCCTACGTCACGGCCCCGCGCAGCATCACCACGCCTTCGCAGGTGATGGTGGCGAATGACGATGGCACCGGCGCGCGAGCCATCGCCCGCGGGCAGTCGGCGGCCATCTCGCCCGATGGCACCAAGGTGGCCTACCAGGCGGTGTCGTCGTCGACGGACACCGGGTGGAGCGGGTTCGTGGTGGAAATCGCGACCGGGGCACGCACCGCGCTGGGGTCGGCGTGCATCACCACCCCCGTCTGGTCACCGGATTCGCGGTGGCTGGCCTGCCAGACGCAGTCGGCCAACGCGAAGGGCTTCGTCACCGGCAACGGCCTCGGGCTGGTGTCGGTGCCCGCGTCGCTGTCCGGCGTGGCCATGTTGCCGGTGGCCGACTACGTCGCGGCCAAGGGCAATTCCGTGGACTACGGAATGGCATTCTCGCCCGACTCATCGCGCATCGCGTTCTCGTTCAGCAGTTATCCGCCGCCGATCGATGGCGGCACGCTGCTGGTGGCACCGCTCTCCAACTCGGGCGCGCATACCCGCGTGATGACCCGGGCGGGCAGCCCGGTGTGGGGAGACGCCGGTATCGCGGTGGCCCGGTCGCGTCGGGTGCGGGTATCGCTGGGCGGCCCACCCATGCGCCTCATTCGTACCCAGGTGTGGACGGTGCAGCCCGACGGCACGGGCGCCCGCCAGCTCACGCGTTACTCCGCGAAGGGCCTCACCACGGGTCCCTATCCGGTTGCGTGGGCACCCGCGGGCAACCTGCTGCTGGGCTCGATCGGCGGCGAGGACCAGTCCGACCCCATCACCATCTCGGTGCCGCGCGGCGCCATCCGGGTGCTCCGCCGGGGCGCGATCGACGTTCCCGCGGCCATCTCGGCCGACGGTCGGCGGGTGCTCTACACCGCCGGCGTGGACGGACCCCCGGTGAACATCCGGGTGATCGGCATCCGTGGCGGCACGCCGAGGACCCTCGTGCGAAACGCCTCCGGCCCGTCGGTTACCGCGGGCTGGAACGGCTAGGGCCGCGCGGGCGATGGCGCCTGCAGATGGGGACCGCACCCGCTACTGGCCGGCCATCGAGGCCCGCTACGGGTCGCCCATGTCACGGTGGTTCGACGAGATAGCGGCGCTCGACGGCCGGCCCTACGGCGAGCAGATGAGCCGGCTCATCGACGGCTTCGGCTTCAGCCGCGCGCACGCCAACGCCGTGGTCATGTACTGCCGTGGCTCCGCCAGTTCGCGGCGCGTGGATTCGCCAGACGCGTACCTGGCGCAGGTGGATCCGGTGGCGGCGGGCACCGTGCGTCGCGTGCTCGACGCGCTGACGCGCGGCCACCCGGGTAGGGAGGTGGTGATCGCCTGGAACCAACCCATGGTGAAGGAGGGGGACGACTACCTGCTGGGCGTCTCCGTGGCCGCCCGGCACATCACCATCGCTCCGTGGGGCGAGGGAATGATGGTGCGGTTCGCCGACCGCCTGGACGGCTACGTGGTCAACAGGAAGACGTTCCGCGTGCCACTGGACTGGGACGTGGACGAGGCCCTGCTCGACGACATGGTCGCCGTGCGGGTCACGGAGGTTGCGGGCGGCTAGAGGCCCCGGCAGCGGGTGCGCGCCACGCGGCCGTCGGGGCATGTGGCCCTGGCCCAGGTGATGCCGGCACGGCGCGTTCCGCGCATCGAGGCGTACGAGAGGTCGGCCCCCGACAGATCGGCCCCGGAAAGGTCGGCATCGCGCAGGTACGCGAGCAGCAGTGTTGCGCCTGCCAGATCGGCGTCCACCAGCCGTGCATCCGCGGCACGGGCGAAGGAGAGATCGGCCTTCGCCAGGTCGGCACCCGACAGGTCGGCGCCGGTCAGGTTGGCCCCGCGGCAGCGCGGATAGCACCGCAGCACCCGCACGCCGTTTCGCGTGACGCGCCGGCTCGGCGTGTTCTGGAACCGCGCCGCGGTGAGTTGCGCCCCCCGCAGATCGGCGCCGGCCAGGTTCGCGCCCCGGAAGTCGGCGGAGCGAAGATCGGCGCCCCGGAAGTCGGCGCCGCGCAGGTCGGCCTTCCGGAAGTTGGCACGGCGCAGGTCACCGTGGTGCACCGCCCGCTCGCGCAGGCGCACGCCCGCGCACGACGCCTTCGCCTGCAGCACGCACGTCGTGCGCGTGGGGCCTGCGGAGGCCGGCTCACCGGCGAGCGCGCCAAGCGCGGCGACGCCCGCAAGGGCGAGTCCCACGCCGGCCGTGGAGCGGATGTTCTTCAGTACGCCGAAGTCAGGAATAGTGGGCCACGTTAGTGCATGGGCCGGGTGCCGCAGACGGCGGAGGTTCGCTACCCGGTGTTCACGCCCACCGAGGTGCCGGTGGTCGTCCATTCCGCGGGGGGCACGGTGGCCGCGCCGATCCCGGTGTCGGGCAGTTCGAGATAGGTGATGGGGTTGGGGAAGTCGCCCTTTCCGTCCAGTGCATCGCGCAGCGTGGCCGGGCAGGTATAGGGCTCGCCGTAGGTCCAGTAGCTCTCCCACATCTTCATCACCGTCCGCGGCCCCGAGGTGTCCATCTCGATGTGGTGGCAGAAGTACGTGTTGGTGCCGAGCCCGGGGATCTCGTCGAAGATGATCCCGGCCTGCCACAGCAGCGAGGGGTCGTCGGGGTCATACGTGCCCCACCCGGTGGTGCACTCCACCGTCATCACGTTCGCGCCGGCCTTCGCGCCCTCCCCCCACAGGATGGTGACGATGCCGTTTGGGAAGCCCGTGGCCATCTGCACGTTCTGGGCATCGCCGGCAGTGCGCCCCGCCTTCACGTCCCACAGCAGCGACTGCCCCGGGCCGTAGCTTCCGAAGATCTGCCGGGGCACGGTGGCCCCGCCGGTGAAGCCCTGGCCGTCCTTCGTGCAGTCGTAGAGCGGCGGGCGCTCGCCGGCCGTCCAGATGGTGTCGGTGTCATCACCTGCGCAGCCCACGGCCACGACGGATACGGCTGCCACCGACAGGACGGCCACGAGTGAGCGGAAGGCCTTCACGCGCTGGTCAGTATGTCAGCCGGCCGCCGCCGCGGGCTCGTCCTGGCGCTGGTAGTCGGCCACCGTGGCCAGCTCGCCGGCGTGGCCGGGGTACCGCAGGGCCACCAGCATCGCGCCCAGCACCACCGCGATGGCGCCTGCGGCATACGCCCAGTTGGCGCCGTCGATGAAGCTGGTGCGCGCCGCGTCGATGATCTGCTGCTGGTACTCGGGGTATCGCTCGGCCAGCGTCGCGGCGCTGGAATAGGACTGCAGCAGCGCGTTCTCCGTGGACTCCGACACCCGGCCTGCCGCCGGGGATGCGTCGATCTGGTTGGTGAATGCCGAGGCGTAGCCAATGGTGAGCAGCGTGCCGAGCAGGGCCTGCATCACCGACCCGCCGAGGTCGCGCTGCAGGTCAGAGGTACCCGAGGCCATGCCCACTTTGCGCACCGGCACCGACCCCGTGAGCGACCGCGCGGCCGGCGTCAGGGCCAGGCCCGCGCCAATACCGATAAGCAGGTAGCCAAGGCCCACCCACACGTAGGCGGTGCCCGCACCCCAGGTGAACAGCATCACCAGGAATGCCGGGAAGATGAACGCGTATCCCAGCAGCATGGTGTCGCGCGACCCGATGCGCACCACCAGCTTCGCCGAGAGCGGCGCCACGCACACCATGCCGATCGCGGCCGGCAGGATCGCCGTGCCGGCGTCCAGCGTGGAGTAATCGAGCACGTTCTGCAGGAATTGCTGGCCCACGTACATCGACCCCACCAGTGACCCGAAGATGATCATCCCGGCGATCGCCGGCACCCAGAACAGCCGGCGCCGCGCGTAGTGCAGGTCGTACATGGGGTTGGGCGCCCGGAGCTCGCGCCACGCGAAGAACCCGGCCAGCACCAGCGCGCCCGCCAGCAGCGACAGCGCCATGGTCAACTTGTCGGGTGCCGAGATCGTGCCGATGCCCAGCACCAGCGCCGCCACCATGAACACCGAGATCCAGCCACCCAGGTGGTCCACGCGGTCGGACGACTCATGCACGTGGGCGGGCACCGACATGGCCACCAGCACGAACGCCACGGCGGCCACCGGCACGGCGATGAGGAACACCGATCCCCACCAGTAGCTCTCGAGCAGCAGCCCCGCCAGTACGGGCCCCAGCACGGTGCCCCCCGCGCTCACGCCCGACCACAGCGCGATGGCGCGCACCCGGCGCGGGCCCTCGGCCCAGAGCGCGGTGATCAGGGCGAGCGTGGTGGGGTACGCCATGCCTGCGGCGAGGCCCGTGAACAGGCGCCCCGCCATCAGCACCTCCACGTTCGGTGCCCATGCGCTCACGATGCTGGCCGGGATGGTCAGGCCGAGGCCGAGCAGCAGCATCAGCTTGCGCCCGTAGCGGTCGCCGAGGGCGCCGAAGTACAGCACCGACATCGCGAGGCCCAGCGTGCATCCCACCGCCACCAGCGTCAGGCTGGTCTGCGAGGCGTCGAGTTCGCGTCCGATGTCCGGCAGCGCCACGTTGGCCACGGCCAGGTTGATGTTGCACACGAGCGCCCCGAGGATGAGCGCCACCAGCACCAGGGGTGCGCGCGCGGGTCGTCCGTCTGCGTCGGGGGCGGTGTGGGCCACGGCGCAAGGCTACGGGTCGGGGGGCAGGGAGGGCGGGCGTAGGCTGCCCGCATGGCGACCGATCTGGTCCGGGGGGCCCGCGACCTGCGGCGCCGCGCATTCATGCTGCCGCGCGCCGACGGCGTCGCCACTGCCGAGTCGTTCCTGGTGTCGGCCGTGGTGACGGTGCTCGGCATCCGCGCCTACCTGTCGGCGACGGGTTACCCGCAACTGGGCGGCGGCGGCCTGCACATCGCGCACGTGCTGTGGGGCGGCCTCCTGATGCTGACGGGAGTGCTGCTCATCCTGCTGCGCCTGGGCCGCCCCGCGCTTCGCATCGGCGCCGTGCTCGCCGGCATCGGGTTCGGGTTCTTCATCGACGAGATCGGCAAGTTCGTCACGTCGGACGTCAACTACTTCTTCCAGCCGGCCGTGGCCATGATCTACGTGATCTTCGTCGTGCTGCTAATCACCCTGGCCGTCATCCGGCGGCGCACCCACCTCGACCCGCGCAGTGCCTTGGCCAATGCTATGGCCCTGCACGATCAGGCCGTAAACGATCCCGCCGCCACCGACGTACGGCGCGAGGTCCTGAGCCTCCTGGCCCGGAGCGACCCGTCCGATCCGCTGGTGCCAGTGCTTCGTGACGCCGTCGCCGCCGCCGGCACCGGTGCAGACCTGCCGCCCAGCACGTGGCAGCGGATGCGCCTCCGCGCCCTCGGGGCCTATGACCACATGGCGACCCGGTCGTGGTTCCCCGGGGTGGTGCTGGGGGTGTTCGTGATGGTCGGAGTGGCCACGATCGGCCTGGCCGTGCCCATCTTCCTCGAGCACGATGGCGTGTCGTTCACCGAGTGGATGCAGGTAGCCGGCACCTTGGCGTCCGCCATCCTCATCGTGGTTGGGCTCATCCGGTGGCGCGGGTCCCGCGCCCGTGCCTATCGGTGGTTCGAGCGCGCGGTCCTGGTGGACATCCTGATCACCGAGGTATTCACGTTCTACGACGCCCCGGGCGCGGCCACGGTCGGGCTCGCGGTGGACATCGTGCTCCTCATCGCCGTGCGCATCGCTGCGCGACACGAGGCCCTTTCCGAGGGCGAGGACGAGTTGCCCGCGCGCCTGCCGCTTGGGCTGTGAGGCACACGCCCCCTCGCGCCGTCCCTGCGGGGCGCGGCGCGAGGGGGCGGCAGTGCGGTGCTACCGCAGCCGGATGGGTGCCGACAACTTCGAGCGGAATCCCGGGAGCGTGGCACGCACCCGCACGACGGTCCCCGCCTTGGCATTCCGCGCCGCGCCGCTCTTCACCACGATGGTGGTGCGCGTGGATCGCGCGATGCGGCGCCCGTTCAGCACCACCTCATAGGTGACGCGCGGGTTCCTGGCGACGCGGGCTGCGGCGCTGGCCTTCCGCTTGGCGGCAAGCGCTCGTCGCTGCAGCACCTTCGCCGAGGCGGACGACGTCTGCCCGCGTTCGTTCGATGCCTTGGCGCGACGGGCGCGTGCGGCAGCGCGTGCGGCAGCGCGCTTCGCTGCCGTGGCGCGCTTCGCGGCCGCGCTCTTCGCCCGTGCCTGCATCTCTGAGAGGTTGTCCGGCGGCGTCACGCGCACGGTGATGCCCCTCGATGTCTTGCGGGCACCGATCACGCCGGGCAGCGCGAGCACCGGGGTCTCCGTGAGGCTGTTGCGCCGCGGCGTCCTGGGCTGTGCGCTTGCGGGTGGCGCCGGTGCTGCAGCCGGCGCGGGAAGCGGGGCCGTGATGGGGGTCACGTCCTGAGGGGGTGAGACCGATGGCGCCGCGGGGACGGCGTTGTCCACCCGCAGCAGCCGGTTGGCCGACCCGGATGGGTCGGCCACGACCCCGGTGGTGGCCGATGCGGTCATCGCCTGCGCCACCGAGGCGGGCGTTGCCGATGGCGTCGCCGACAGCAGCAGGGCGGCCGCGCCCGCGGCGTGCGGAGAGGCCATTGAGGTTCCGCTGAGCGTCGCCGTGGCGGTGGACGACGTGTACCAGGCGGAGCGGATCGACGAACCGGGCGCGAACACGTCGAGGCATGAGCCCCAGTTCGAGAACGACGATCGCCAGTCGTTGCTCGCGGTGGAGCCCACGGTGATGGCCGTCGGCTCCGAGGCCGGTGAGTAGTTGCAGGCATTCGCGTTGGAATTGCCGGCGGCCACCACGAACGTGATGCCATCGGCCACTCCTGCAGCCACGGCCGCGTTCAGCGCGGCGGAGTAGCCGCCCCCGAGGCTCATGTTGGCGACGGCGGGCGTGCCTGCCTGATGGTGGCGAACGGCGTAGTCGATTCCCGCGATTACCCCGGACGTCGAGCCCGAGCCCGAGCAGCTCAGCACTCGAACGGGCACCACGGTGGCGGCGGGTGCAACGCCGTAGCTGCCCCCGGCCACAGTCCCTGCCACGTGCGTGCCATGGCCATTGCAGTCGTTGCTGCCGTTGCCGTCGCTGATCGAGCTGAAGCCCGATGTCACGCGACCGCCGAAGTCGGCGTGGTCCGGCCGGACACCGGTATCGATGACGTACGCGGTCACGCCGGAGCCGTTCTGCGAGGTCGAGATGACACCGTCAAGCGGGAGCCCCGCCTGATCGATGCGGTCGAGCCCCCACGATGCCGCCTGGCGCGTTACCGACCCGGGGTCGCTCGGCGGCGGCTCCTCGGCAGGCGGCTCGGGCGCAGGCTGCGTGAGGCTCCAGCTCAGGCGCGTCGCGCCGAAGCGGCCACCCCATCCGTCGACTGCGACGCGGTACGTGGTGCCCTCGGTCACCGGGATGGTGACGCTGCTCCACAGGCCGCCCCCGAAGTCGTCGTTGGCTGCCAGCTGGTCCAGGTCTGCCAGGGCCGCCCCGGTGTACGCGCCCAGCAGGGTGTCGAACGACGAGCCCTGCGTGCTCAGCTGCAGGTTGCCGTCGGCCGGTGCCGTCCAGCGGTACCAGATGGACGCCCGGCCGGTGCTCGAGCCGTGGTAGGGCTCTCCGGCCTCGCGCTTGGCGCCCACGGTGCTGCCGGTGACCGACCCTGTGGCCCCGGTGATCTCCTCGGCAGCGCTGAACATGTCGTTGGGGATGACTGGCGGCGGAGGGGGAGGGCCTGCCAGAGACCAGTTGAGCACGCTCGACCCGGTCCAGCCGCCGTAGCCATCGACGGCGAAGTAGTAGGTGGTGCCTGCGGTCACATCGAAGGCGATGCGACTCCACGTGCCACTGCCGGGGTTGTCATCGTTGTGCGCGTGGGTGCGCAGGTCCGCGAGGGATGCCCCGGAGTAACCGCCCAGCAGCGTGTCGAACGACGATCCCTGGGTGGTGACCGTGACGACGCCATCGTCGGGAGCCGTCCATCGGTACCAGATCGATGCGGTGCCCCCCGGGCCTCCGTGGCCCGGCTCGCCCTCCTCGCGAGTGGCGCCCACGGTGCTGCCGATCACCGATCCGGACGCACCGGAGATCTCCCTGGCCCCCGAGAACGGGTCGTTCGCGGCAGCAGCGGTCTTGATCGCGGACGCGCCGTCGAGCGGGGGGATGCCTGCCTGCGCGGCCGTGGGTCCTGCGGCGAGGCTCACGGGGCGGTCGGGCTCGATGTGCACCACATCCGGGTCCGCCTGCAGCCGTCGCACGTCAGCGGCATCCAGGTCGGCCACGAAGCCCTTGCCGATGGTGCGGATGACTGCGTCCACGTCGTTCCCCCGGCGCTCCTCGTCACGCACCTGCGCGCTCAGGTTGGCGGTGGGGTCCATGATCACGATCTGACGCGTATCGGCGGCGGAGGCGCCGCCCGCGGCAAGGGCAGCGGTGGCGATTGCCCCGCCGATCAGGGCGGCGGTGATGCGGCGTGAGCGAGTGCGGGGAGTAGTCATGGGCTGAACCTACGCCCAGCGTCACCCCTATACGAAGGTTGTGTTGTGGCTTCACGCTTTTCTCACAGTTCGCGCATCCGTAGCGTGCAAATTGATGGCGACGGCCACTCCCCTCATCCTTCTTCCCCCGTCCGAGGGCAAGGCCGCCGGGGGTGACGGGCCGCCGGTCGATTGGCGTGGCGGCAGGTTCAGCGTGCTGGGTGATGCCCGGCGTGAGGTGCGCGACGCAGTGCGCCACCACCTGTCGCGACCGGATACGGCGGGCCGGCTGCTGGGAGTGCGCGGAGCGCACCTGGAGCGTGCCCTGGCCGAGTGGGGCCATCTCGACGATGCGCCCACCATGCCCGCCGCGGGGCGCTACACGGGGGTCGTGTGGGGCGCCCTGGGGCTGCAGTCGCTCCCCCCGGGCATCCGGCGCCGCGCGTTATCGCGCATCGTGGTGCCTTCGGGCCTGTGGGGACTGGTCGGGGCATCGGATTTCATTCCCGCATATCGCCTGAAGATGGGTGCGCGGGTCCCCCCGCTCGGGCCCCTGGCCATGTGGTGGCGACCGCGGGTTTCCGACGCCCTGCGCAGGGCGGCCCGTGGGCGCTACGTGCTGGACCTGCTGCCGCAGGAGCACCGCGCGGCCATCGGACCTGCTGCGCTGCCCGCCGGTCGGCTGGTGCAGGTGGACATCGTGGATGACGGGCCCGGTGGCCGCCGCGCGGTGGGGCATGCCGGCAAGGCGCTCAAGGGCGCCCTCGCCCGCGCCCTCATCGAGGGCGATGCCCGCACGGCGGACGACGTGGCGTCGGCCGTGGTGCCTGGCCTCGCGCTCGCCGCCGTCGAGCATGGCGACGTCGCGCGGGTGGTCTTCCGGCGAGACGGCGGCTGAGCCGGGCCGCCCCGCCGGGGACGACTACTACTTCTTCTTCGCCGCCGGCTTCTTGGCCGCGGTGGTCGACCCCTTCTTCGCCGCCGGCTTCTTGGCGGCCGCGGAGGTGGTCTTCTTCGCGGTGGTCGCCTTCGCCGCCGGCTTCTTGGCCGCGGTGGTCGACCCCTTCTTCGCCGCCGGCTTCTTGGCGGCCGCGGAGGTGGTCTTCTTCGCGGTGGTCGCCTTCGCCGCCGGCTTCTTGGCCGCGGTGGTCGACGCCTTCTTCGCCGCCGGCTTCTTGGCGGCCGCGGAGGTGGTCTTCTTCGCGGTGGTCGCCTTCGCCGCTGGCTTCTTGGCCGCGGTGTCATCGCCCGCGCCCTTGGCCTCGGCGGCCTTCTCCATCGCGGCCCGGGCCATGGCCTGCACGGACTGCGGCGTGGACGACAGCGGCGGGCGCACGGTGGCGCGCATGGACGACCTGGACTGCTGCGCGGCGGCGGCGCGGGCCGCGGCGGCGGCCTTGGGGTCCGCCTTCGGCGGGGGCTTGGGTGCCACGCGCTTCGCGCTGGGCTTGTGCTTGATCTTCAGCTTCCCGGCGAGGGCGTCGTCGATCAGCTGGTTGGCGGCCTCCTCCTCCACGTTGCGGGCGTACATCAGCTCGCTCACCAGCACACGGCGTGCCCGCTCGAGCATCTGCATCTCGCCGGGGGACAGGCGTGCGTCCTGCGCCCGCCTCTCCAGGTTCCGCACCACCTCGGCCAGTTCGAGGATGTCGCCGCTGCGCAGCTTCTCCTGGTTGCGCTTGAAGCGCTGGTTCCACTGGGCGGGCATCTCGCTGCCGTCGGCCACCAGGACCGCCAGCACCTCGTTCACCGCGCGCTCGTTGATGACCGGGCGGAGTCCTGCGGTCTCGGCGTTCTCGCACGGCACCATGACGGTCATCTGCGGCTGCAGGATCTCGATCGTCAGGTACTCCCGGCGCTCGCCGCGGATCTCGTGGAACTCCCTGGCCAGAACCGTGCCCGCGCCGTGGTGCGGGTAGACGACCTTGTCCCCAACCTCGAACATTCACTCTCCTCGTGCCACCGGAACGCGTCGCCGGGTGCGCTGCACCTGACGGAGACGCCGTGGAAGCCCCCGCCGCGGGGTCCGGATCCGGCGTTATTGGCCGCTCATTGTACCGCGCCTGCGGGGGCGCCCCCTCAAGGCGCGGCTACCAGTTGGCGGGCCAGCGCTCCAGCACCTCGCTGTGGCGCTTGGCGCGGTCGCGCCGGGCCTGCTCGGCGGGGTCGTCCGCGGACTCCTTGGCCCGTCGCAGCGCCTCGATCATCTCGTGGCGCCGCTGCTCCTTCTCCTTCGCCTCCTGCGCGGCCTTGCGCTTGGCGCGGGCGAGGGTGCTGTCGTGATGTGCTCCGAACACGATCCGTGAGGATAGCGCCGTGCGGCGCGATCAATCACGAGATCGCGCCACCCGATGCCAGGGCCAGGACGATCACGCCCAGGGCCACCCGGTACACCACGAAGATGTAGAGGGAGTGGCGGGCCAGCCAGCGCAGCAGGAAGGCGATCGAGGCGTAGCCCACGATGAAGGCGGCGATGGTGGCGATGATGATCGACCCCAGCCCCACGCCGCCGCCGCCCGAGCCCAGCTCGCCGTACAGCCCATACAGGCCCGACAGCACGATGGCCGGGATGGACAGCAGGAACGAGAACCGCGCGGCCGCCTCGCGCGTGAGGCCCAGCAGCAGGCCCGCGCTGATGGTGGCGCCAGACCGCGATACCCCGGGGATGAGGGCCAGTGCCTGTGCGAAGCCCATGACGATGGCGTCGTTGCGGCGGACCGACGTGACGGGTCGCGTCTTGCGGCTGAGCCAGTCGATGAGGCCCAGGATGATCCCGAACACGATCAGCGCAGTGCCGACGATGTACAGGCTGCGCGCGGCCGTCTCCACTTGGTCCTTGAAGATGAAGCCGAACACGACGATGGGGATGGTGCCGATCACCAGGTACCAGCCCATGCGCGCGTTGAGGTCGGACCGCAGCGCGGGGTTGGTCCAGGAGCGCACCCACGTGGTGGCAACGGCCACCAGGTCGCGCCAGAAGTACAGGACCACCGCGACCATGGTGCCCAGTTGCACGACGGCCGTGAAGAGCGCGCCGGGGTCCTCCCACCCGAAGAAGGCGGGCACCAGCAGCAGGTGCCCGGAGCTGGAGATGGGCAGGAACTCCGTGAGCCCCTGCACCACGCCGTAGACGATCGCCTCGTACCAGGTCATCGGCGGGCACCATATTCAGAGCCGCGGCACGCGTGGGGGCCGCCGCGGGCGGGTTTCGGCATGGACATGGGAAGGATTGGGTAAGCGCTAGGAGGCGTCGGGGCGCGCCAGCAGGATGTCGCACGGCGCATGACGCGCCAGGTGCAGCGCGAAGCTGCCCAGCAGCAGTCGCTCCACCCGACCGCGCTCCGCGCCCGCGATCAGCAGGTCCACGGCGTTCTCGCCTGCCCATACGCACACCGCCTCGGGCGGATGGCCCTCCAGCACGTGCGGCTCCGCGCCCGGGATGTCCTGCAGCATCTCGCGCAACCAGGTGAGCGCGGCGTCCTGCATCACCTCGGGGTCGGGCAGGAACACCCCGCCCTCGCCCATGTACGGCGGTGGCAGCGGGATGGTGGTCACGTGCAGCACCGACAGGCGCGCGCCGGTGAGTGACGCCATGCGCACGGCCTCGTCCAGCGCCTTGCGCGATCCGGGGCTGTCCTCCACGGCCACGGCAACATGGCGGTAGGTCTCCATGGGCCCATCGTAGGGGCCCGGGTAGCATCGCGCCATGACGGGCACGCCCCCGATCGCCTCGCGGTACGCTGGCCTCATCCTCGACCTGGACGGCTGCCTGTGGGTGGGTGCCCGTGCGGTGCCCGGGGCGCCCGAGGCCGTCGACCGCTGGAGGGCATCGGGGAAGCCCCTGGTGTTCCTCACCAATGATCCGCGGTCCGCGCCCGAGGACGTCGTGCAGCGTCTGTGGGGCCACGGCGTGCGCGGGTCTGCGCATGAGGTCGTGACGTCCGGGGTGGTGATGCAGGAGTACCTGGCCGAGCGCTTCGGGGGCGGCGCGGCCGTGGTGGTGGGAAGCCCCGCCATGGTGCGGCACGTGCGGGCGGCGGGCCTGCGCGTGGTGTCGCGTGAGTCGCACGTGCCGGAGGCCGACGTGGTGGTGCTGGCCGGGCACCCCGAGTTGTCGTACCGGGAGCTCACGTGGGCGGTGCGCGCCGCGTACCGGGGCGCACCGGTCATCGCCACCGGACGCGACCGGCTGGTGCCATCCGAGAACGGCGTGGTGCCGGGCACCGGGGCAGTCGTGGCGTATGTGGAGTACGCGTCGGGCGCAGAGGCCGTGGCGGTGGGAAAGCCCGGCCCCGACGCCTGGCGCATCGCGCGTGAGCGCCTTGCCGCGGAGGGGCCGGTGCTGGCGGTGGGCGACCGCCTGGACTCCGACGTGGGCGGCGCGGTGGCCGCGGGCCTCGATGCCGCGCTGGTGCTGAGCGGGGTGACCAGCCGTGATGAGGCTGACGCCTGGCGCGGGGCCCGCCCGGTGGCGGTTGCGGACGACCTGGGCGCCCTGCTCGCGGACTAGGCGTCGTCGACCGGGTACGCGCCCTCGCGCAGGACGCGGCGCGCCACCTTGCCCGATGGCAGCCGGGGTAGTTCATCGCGCCACTCGATCTCCGCGGGTGCGCAGTGCGTACCCAGCGCATGGGCCACCGAGCGCCGGATTTGATCGTCCGCGCCCTCGCGATCCGCGCCGTCGCGCGCCACCACCACCGCCACGGCGCGCATCAGGCCGCGCGCGTCGGTGCGCCCCACCACCGCGGCCTCGGCCACGGCGGGATGCTCCAGCACCACGGCCTCCACCTGCACGGGGCTCACGAACATCGCGTCCACCTTGAACAGGTCGTCGGCGCGCCCCACGTGCCGGTACACCCCGTCGTCCTCCACCAGCATGTCGCCCATGCGCACCCACTCGCCGTGCAGCAGCTCGCGGGTCAGGTC
>Ga0181594_10000375_pt1 | contig 40265 bp, 44 predicted proteins | sample 071ome_18_FD_145603 | JGI IMG/M metagenome (GOLD analysis project Ga0181594, IMG submission 145603) | Coastal salt marsh microbial communities from the Groves Creek Marsh, Skidaway Island, Georgia - 071413BT metaG (spades assembly) | ecosystem: Environmental > Aquatic > Marine > Intertidal zone...
CGGCGGCCTTGACTGGCGCGCGCAGTTCCGGCTCGTACTTGGTCAGCGCTTGGGAAATCCCGTGCTTGACCGCACCAGCCTGGCCCGAAAGGCCGCCACCCTTGACGGTGGCGACGACGTCATACTGGTCCTCGCGGCCGGCCACCTTGAACGGCTGGTTGATGACGAGACGAAGCGAGGGACGTGCAAAATAGGTTTCCTGGTCGCGGCCATTGACTGTGACCTTGCCGCTGCCCGGCTTGAGCCAGACGCGCGCGACGGCATCCTTGCGGCGACCGGTGGCATAGGCGCGGCCCTGAGCATCGAGCTCCTGCTCGCGCAGAGGTGCGCTTGGCGTGATGGGAGCGGTCGGCGCCTCGGGAGCATCGGCCGGAGCATCGCCGGTCAGGTCCTTGAGGTCTGACAGGCTTTCGACGGTTTCGGTATCGGACATCATGCGCCCACCTTGTTCTTGCGATTCATGGAAGCGACGTCGAGCGTCTCGGGCTGGTTGCCAGCATGGGGATGATCGCTGCCGGCGTAGAGGTGCAGCGCGCGCATTTGCGCGCGGCCAAGCGGGCCGCGCGGGATCATGCGCTCAACCGCCTTCTCGAGCACACGCTCGGGAAAGCGGCCATCGAGCACCTTCTCGGCGGTCACGCCCTTGATGCCTCCGGCATAGCCAGTGTGCTTGTAGTAAGTTTTCTGGCCACGCTTGTTGCCGGTGAAGCGCACCTTGCCGGCATTGATAACGACAACATGATCGCCGCAATCGACGTGCGGGGTGAAGCTGGGCTTGTGCTTGCCGCGCAGGAGATTGGCAACAATCACCGCGAGACGACCGACGACGAGACCTTCGGCGTCGATCAGATGCCATTTCTTTTCGACTTCGGCCGGCTTGATTGACCGGGTGGCCTTGCTGAGCGCCTTCATGGCCACTCCTTTCTGCAACAGGATCGTGTCCTGCCTAGCTATACTGTAGCTCGGCGGGGAGGCGGCCCAATCGACAAAATTACTGCGCAAGTCAAGCGAAACCGGGCTGTTTGAGAGAGGTAAAATAATACCGTCGCGAAATATGACGCCAGTCAGCGTTTTTGCGCCAGCGTCTAGGTTTCGAGTGTGACCCGGGTAGAATCGCCAAGATCCGTCGTGACATTGCGCTGAAACTTGGTCACCAACCCCGATGAGTCATCGACTTCGGCTTCCGTTTCGATTGTGACACGTCCTGTCTTCCCTCCCGGCAGCGGCATGACGTGGGTCGCGCTGTGTTTGCCGGGAGAGGGCCTGAACAGATCGCCCGGCCATGCCGTCCGTACAGGTTTCGCGGCGGTGCTCGCGATGAAGGCGCGGGCGTCACGGGCCTCTGCCAGGGCGAGCCGAGTGGGTACCATGTTGCTAGCCAAAGGGCCGGCTTGTTGAGCGAAGTCGTGTTGTTCCCTGTCGCTCGCCGCGATGAGCTGCCCCTGCAGATCGCCCCGCATCGGGAACATCCCAGAATCCTTGCGGGCTCGTTCGAGCGCGGCAAGCGCCTCAAACTGCTTGGGCACGTCGATCTCGACGCCGAGCAACTCGCCTTCGATGCGATAGCCGCCATTTTCGCGGACGAAGCGCACTTCATAGCTGCGCGAAGTAGAAATTTCGATGCCTCCCGGCAACGGCCGACGCAGGATTCGCGTTAGGACCATCGGTTCAGGCGAGGGTTCAAATGCGGTGATCGCGGTAGCCGTGACGGGCGTCGGCGCGATCGAGATTGCCGCAATTGGCAGCGCGGCTGCCGCACTGGCGAGCAGAACTGAGCGAAGAGGCTTACAGCTGAATGGCGCACTCACTCGGCCAACAGACTTGTGGCCCAAAGCCGTCATGCTGTGCACTCGCCCATCGCCAGATATACCCCCGTTGACGTCATCGACCTCATGATCAGCCGCGATTGACCCCCGGCATTCCCACTTATCCACAGGTAGCGTCAAGTGCCGCCAGAGAAAAGGAAATATCGCGTTTCAGCCATTTCTACTCGTGACATGGGCCGCCCAGACCGTTGTAGTCACGACCAGCGCGCCGATCAGTTGATGCAGCACAGCGAGCCAAAGGTCCACGCCGGACCAGACCGTTGCCACGCCGAGCAGGATTTGCGTGCCGAATGCGCTGTGGACGGCGATCGACACATCGCGCCGGCCAATTGCCCTTGCCTTGCGCGCGAGGACGACGAGCACTCCGACCACGACGAAGGCCCACCAGCGGTGGATAAAATGCGCCAGAAAAGGGTCGTTGAAGAGCGCGTGCGGCAGGCCTGCGGACCAGTCGATGCCTTCGGGCCAGAAGCTGCCTTGCATGAGCGGCCAGGAGCTTGCGGAAAACCAGCCGCCGCCAGCGACAGGGCCGGCACGCATTCCGGCAACGAGTGCACCGTAAAGCACCTGAATGGCGACTGTGCCGAGCGATACTGCGCCGAGCCGAGTCAGCCGCGCCGAGGCCCTCCCCTCCCGAAGTCCCAGAAGGTCGAGCGCGGTCCATACCAGCGCACCGAGAGTAAACAGCGCTACGCCGAGGTGCACCGCGAGCCGCACATGACTAACCTTGACGTCGGCACTCAAGCCCGAAGTCACCATCCACCAGCCGATCGCTCCTTGAAGCCCCCCCAGCGCCAATAGCGCCAGAAGGCGTGGCTTGTATCCAGGCGGGATAGCTCCTCTCATCCAGAACCATGCTAGTGGCAAGGCGAAGGCCAGCCCAACAAACCGTGCCAAGAGGCGATGCACCCATTCCCAAAAATAGATGAACTTGTACTCCGCCAGCGTCATTCCTGCTGGCCCATTCACTTCGACATATTGCGGGATCTGCTTGTAATCATCGAACTCGCGTAGCCATTCCGCCTCGCTCAGCGGTGGCACAACACCTGTGACCGGTTTCCACTGCGTGATCGAAAGGCCGGATTCGGTCAGCCGTGTGATTCCGCCGACCACGACGATCAGGCAGACAATCGCAGCAACCGCGAGAAGCCAGCGCGCAATGGCGCGGCTATTGTCCGGCGAGCCCGAAGATGAGGAGTGGGAATCCATCACCGGCTCCTCTAGCCAAGCGCTCACCGCATTCAAGAACGGATCGATGCGTGCTTGCCGAATGATACAACATTACATAATTAGCCTGGATGCAACGCGCGCTCCTTTCGATTCGCGACCGGTTCGACCGGGCTGGAATTTTCCTGTCTGGCCTGTGCGTGGTGCATTGCGTGCTTGGACTGGTCGTCGTCTCCTTGCTGGGACTGGGCGGCGGCGCGCTGCTCGCGCCCGAGCTGCACCGCGTTGGACTTGCGCTCGCTGTCGCCATCGGTGTGGTTGCACTGGGCGCTGGCTTTGTGCGGCACGGACGCTCCTCGCCGTTGCTGCTGGGCGCACTGGGACTGTCATTGATGGCGCTGGCGCTGCTGGTTGGGCATGGTCTTGGCGAGGCGATGCTGACCATTGCGGGCGTCGGCATTGTTGCAGCCGCGCACCTGTGGAACTTGCGCGGCGCGCATTGAGCGCTATCAGCCGCCAGATGGCCGCAGAATCTTCCCTTGCAATTTCTCTCGTCGTCAATGGCGAACCGCAACGCATTCAGCACGGCGCGACGATCGCGGAACTCGTGCGCACGCTCGAACTTGAACCGAAGAAGGTTGCGGTCGAGCGCAACGGTGAAATTGTTCCGCGTTCGACGTTAGCCGACGTCGTGCTTGCCGAAGGCGATGTGCTGGAAATTGTCCATTTCGTCGGTGGGGGCAGCGACCAAAGCAAAGCGGACGACACCTGGACAGTCGCAGGCAGAACCTTTCATTCGCGTCTGATTGTCGGCACCGGCAAGTATAAGGACTTTGCCCAGAATGCCGCCGCGCTTGTGGCATCGGGTGCGGAAATCGTCACGGTCGCGGTGCGCCGGGTCAACGTTTCCGATCCAAAGGCGCCGCTGCTGACCGATTTCATCGATCCCAAGCAATACACGTACCTGCCCAACACCGCGGGCTGCTTCACTGCCGAAGAAGCGATCCGCACTCTCAGGCTGGCGCGCGAAGCGGGCGGCTGGGATCTGGTCAAGCTGGAAGTGCTGGGCGAGGCGCGCACACTCTATCCCGACATGCGTGAGACACTGAAGGCCTGCGAAGTGCTTGCCAAGGAAGGCTTCGCGCCGATGGTCTACTGCGTCGACGACCCAATCGCGGCGAAACAGCTGGAGGAAGCGGGTGCCGTCGCGGTGATGCCCTTGGGCGCGCCGATCGGCTCGGGCCTCGGAATCCAAAACCGGGTGACGATCCGTCTCATTGTGGAGGGGGCTAGCGTTCCGGTGTTGGTCGATGCAGGGGTAGGCACCGCGAGCGACGCGGCCGTGGCGATGGAGCTTGGCTGTGACGGGGTGTTGATGAACACTGCCATTGCCGAAGCGAAGGACCCACTCTTGATGGCCCGCGCAATGAAGCTGGCGGTAGAGGCCGGAAGGGATGCCTATCTCGCCGGGCGCATGGCGACGCGCAAATATGCCGATCCATCGAGCCCGCTGGCCGGTCTGATCTGACCGCGCCGTGCGGACGACCATGCAGCCCTCCGCAAATACTTGTCATGGTTAACGGGTTCGTAACCAGGATGTGGTGATCTGCCTTCGCCGGGGCCCAAGCCCCGACGCGAAACGGGGAACATATCATGGGGCAACTTCGCACCGCCTCGCTGATGATCAACGAGCTGCGCGAATTCGCGAGCTTCAGCCCATGCGAGCAGCGCTATATCAAGCGCAGCATCGATATCGGCCTGGGTCGGCAGGACGCCTTCAAGTTGTGGGCGCGCGATGCGGCCGAGATTTCCTCCATCCGCTCGCAATATGTCGCCTATCAGGAGCTCAAGGGCCTGCGTGACGCGATTCCGGCGGAAAGCGGTTTCGAGGGCCTGGATGATTTCATCGGCAAGATTGTTCGCATGGCCGCGTTCGATCTGGCGCAGGACAAGCTCGACAGTTTCTCCTCGTTCCGTTTTCTCTATGAACGTCTGCTTGGCGCGAGAATCAGGCCCTGGCTGCCAGCTGCATTTTGCGCGGCTTCAGCCCTGCCGCAGATCCTCCCCGACCGGCGCAAAAAGCTGCTCCACTCGATCAGCGAGGCTGCGGCGACCGCGCCGGGCTGGTCGGATTCGGAACCTTCGTTCTTTCCCGAGTGGATCGAGAAGGAGGCAGCCTGAGGAGCTGCGCTCGCAAGCATTTTTGCGAATTTGCGCGCCGCATTAGCGTGAAAGTAACCGAATGCTTCCAGGACTTGGTGTGAAAGGGAGGGTCTGTTGGACTCGGATCGCAATCATATCAAGGCAACTTGCCGCACTCCGCGCGGCGGTGTGATCGAGATCGACATTCTTGACCTGTCCGAGGCGGGCTGCCTGATCGACAAGCGCATGATCTCGATGGCCGAGGGCGAGCGCGTCCTGATCAAAATGGGCAACCTTTCGTTCCTGCCAGCGAATGTCTTGTGGATCGAAGAAGACGAGGCCGGCCTTTCCTTCGAGCAGCCGCTCTACGGCCCGGTGATCGAGCACTTGATGGGCCAGCTCAGCGGCAGCTGACTGCGCCGACCATCGTCAGGCCCTCAACTCCGATACAGGGCATCCAGCCTGTCGCCATAGCGCTCGACCAATTTGTGGCGGCGCACCTTGAGGCTCGGCGTCATTTCCTCGTTCTCGATGGTGAAAGGTTCATCGGCGAAGACGAACTGGCGAACCTTCTCGGTCACTGAAAGTTGAGCGTTGACCCGATCGACTGCTTCGCGCACCGCGGCGCGGAACTGCGGATCTTCGCGCAACGATGCAACTTCGCTCGGCGCGCCATTGGCGCTCGCCCATTCCGCCGCCCATTCCTCGTCGGGAACCAGCAGGCCGACGATATGCGGGCGCTTGTCTCCCACCACCATGGCCTGGGCGATCTCCGGCTGGAGCGTCAGCATCGACTGAATCTTCTGGGGCGAAACATTGTCGCCCTTGTCGTTGACGATCATGTCCTTCTTGCGGTCGGTGATCCTGATCCGACCCTTGTCGTCGAGATGGCCGATGTCTCCGGTGTGCAGCCAGCCGTCCTTGAGCGTCCGAGCCGTTTCGGCATCGTTGGCCCAGTAGCCGTGCATGACCAGCTCGCCGCGCACGAGGATTTCGCCGTCGTCGGCGATCCGCACTTCGACCCCGCGCAAGGGCGCACCGACAGTATCCATCTTCAGGCCGTCGCGCGGGCGGTTGCAGCTGATGACCGGCGCGGCCTCGGTCTGGCCGTAGCCTTGCAGCAAGGTCAGCCCCATCGCATCAAAGAAGGTGCCGATCTCCGGGTTGAGCGGCGCACCACCCGAAACCAGCGCCTTGATGCGGCCACCGAATTTCGTCCTGATCTTTGGCCGCAGCGCCTTACCGACCAGAAAGTCGAGCGGGAAGTCGGTGGGCCGGCGCCTGCCCGCCAGCTTGCGTGTGCCGATAGCAACGGCAAGGTCCATCAGGGTGCTGGGCAGCCTGCCTTGTTTCTCGATCTGCTTGATGATTCGCGTGCGCAGCAGTTCGAACAGGCGCGGCACCACGACCATGATCGTCGGACGCACCTCCTCGATATTGGTAGAAAGTTTGTCCAGCCCTTCGGCATAATAGATCTGTGCGCCCAGCCCGATCGGCAGGAACTGTCCGCCAGTGTGTTCGTAGGCGTGGCTCAGCGGCAGGAACGAGAGGAACACCTCCTTTTGCCAGCCGAAATCCTCGGCGATGACGCGCGCCGCACCATCGACATTGCACAAGATCGCGCCGTGATGCTGCCTGACGCCGCGCGGTGCGCCGCCGGTCCCGCTGGTGTAAATGATGCAGGCGAGGTCGTCTCGGCCGATACCGGCGATCCTTTCGTCGACAGCTTTGCGTGCCGCCTCGGCATCGCCTTCGAGCAGGTTGGCCCATTGGTGCCAGGAAAAGTTGCCTTCCTGGGCATGGGGAATCGGCTCCATGGTGAACAGCAGTTCGCCGGCGTCGGTTTGTGCAAGCGCGGCGATCAGGGGCTTCGCGAGTTTCGCAGTCGACGCGATGACTGCTCGCGCTCCCGAGTTGTTGAGCACGTGCAGGTGATCGCGCTCTGTATTGGTCACATAGGCCGGAACAGTGACGCAGCCTGCCGCCATTATGCCCAGATCGGCAAGGCACCATTCAGGCCGGTTTTCCGAAACGAGCAGTACCCGGTCGCCGGGATTAAGGCCGCGTGCGCGTAGATTTTCAGCGATCAGGCGGACCTGACGTGCGGCTTCGGCCCAGCTGATCGATTGCCACGCCTTGTCGCGCTTGGCCCACAGCATCGGCCCGTCGCCCAGTTTGTCGGCGCGGTCGAAGAATAACGAGATGAGGTTGGGGCTGTCTTGGAAATCGGAAAGCTGCACGCGGTTTCCCTTTCCACGGGAATGGTTGAAAGATTCTAAGTGCGCACGCCCTTCCTCACAAGAGCCTGCTCATTCACCGACGGCAGCACCCTCACTACGCGGATCCCCTGCGCCCTCCAATCCACCGGCAGTGATGGCGAGTGCATTGGTCTTGAGTGGCAAGCCGTAGGCGACGACACGCGCATGACCAAGCGCCTGCAAGGCAGGGATCATGGCTTCGAGTGCCGAGTCCTTTTCGACGATCACGGCGTTGCCAGGTGCAAACAGCACCGGAACGGCGATGGCCTCGGCGACCGGTAGCTTCCAGTCGACAAAGGCAATGATGCTTTTCGAAACCTGCACCGGGATCGTGTGACCACCCGCCGCGCCGATTGCCAGTACGAGCTTTCCGTCCGGGTTATAGACCAGCGTTGGCGACATCGAGCTGCGTGGCCGCTTGCCGCCCTGCACCCGGTTGGCGACCGGCAATCCGTCCACCGCCGGCGTAAAGCTGAAGTCGGTCAGCTCATTGTTGAGATAGAAGCCGCCATGCACAAGTCCCGAGCCGAACGGCCCTTCGATGGTAGAGGTGTAGCTGACGGCATTGCCCGAACTGTCGATAACCGAGAAATGCGAAGTGCCGTGCTCCGGGGGCTCATCGCCATCGGGCGGAACGACGTCGAGACCCGGCTCGACCTTCTCGGCGGCCCTATCGGCTCGGATCAATCCACCCCTGTAGCCGAGGTAATCCCTGTCGATCAGCTGGCTGACCGGAACGTGGACGAAATCGGCATCGGCCAGGAACCGCTCACGATCGGCATAGGCAAGCCGCTGCGATTCGGCGAAAAGATGCCAGAATTGCGGATTGTCGGCGCGCAGCTGCGCAAGATCGAAGCGTTCAAGCTGGCCGAGGATCGCCAGCACTGTTGTTGCTCCGGAGGAGGGCGGCCCCATTCCGCAGACCCGGTAAGCGCGGTAAGTGCCGCAGACCGGATCGCGCCACTTTGCCTTGTACGACGAAATATCCCGAGCGGTCATGGCTTCACTCGCTGGAGTATCGCCGGCAATGATTTCGGCCAACTCGTTTCCGTGCTCGCCTGCGTAGAAGGCTGTCGGCCCGCCTCGGGCAATGCGCTCGAAAGTCACGGCCAGCGCCGAATTGGTCAGCATGGTCCCGACGGGCAGGGGTTCACCTTGCGCATCATAGAACAGCGCAGCTCCCGCTTCGCTGCGCGCGGCTCTCGCCTTGCTGCGCACCAGGAATTCCCGCCCGCGCTCGGACAGGACCCAGCCCTGACGCGCCAGTCGGATGGCGGGATCGAACAGCTGTGCCCATGCCAGTTTGCCGTGACGGCGGTGGGCTTCGGCGGCGAGCGCCAGATTGCCGGGCACGCCGATGGAGAGGCCGGAGGCTACGGCCTCGCGATAAGGCAGGGGCTTGCCATCGGGCCCGAGGAACCTTTGCGGTGTTGCGGCGGCTGGTGCGGTCTCGCGTCCGTCGAGCGTTTCCACCGAACCGTTGGCGTCGCCGCGAACATAGAAACCGCCGCCGCCGATGCCCGAACTCTGCGGCTCGACGGCGGTCAGCGCGAGCATGGTGGCGATTGCGGCGTCGGTTGCGCTGCCGCCCTTGCGCAGGATCTCCGCCCCGGCCTCGGCCGCGCGTGGGTCGGCGGCGCTGACCATGCCCCATGTACGCGTGTCTGGGGGCGGGGACGCTGTCGCGCAGGCAGCAAGCGACAGGGCGAGCGGGGCAGCAAGGATAAGGCGGGAAAGCATCGCGCCTGCCTATTCGCTTCCGACTGCCTCGGCAATGGAAGCGAAGCCGTCGCGTACCATGAGTTCCGCCAGCCCGCGGTTGATGCGTCGTGCAAGACCTGGCCCTTCATAGACCATGGCGCTGTATACCTGCACCAGGCTGGCTCCTGCCCGAATGCGCTGCCAGGCCTGTTCGGCACTGCCAATTCCGCCCACACCGACCAGCGGCACCTGCCCGTCTGTCGCTTGGCGAAAATCGCGCAGCCGCTGGAGTGCGAGATCGTGCAGCGGTGCACCGGAGAGGCCGCCGGCTTCCTCTCGGTGTCGCGATTTGAGTGGTGGACGGGTGATGGTGGTGTTCGAGACGATCAGTGCTCCGAGGCCTTTGTCCATGGCGATCCGGGCAATCGCATCAATGTCGGCCGGCTCGAGGTCTGGTGCAACCTTAAGGAACACCGGCGGGCCGGATAACCCGCGCGCCTCGAACACGGCATCGAGCAATTCGTTCAGTGCCCCTTCGTCCTGCAACGCGCGCAGCCCCGGCGTGTTCGGGCTTGATATGTTGACCGCCAGATAGCTTGCGAGCGGAGCCATCAAGCGTGTCATTGCCGCGTAGTCGGCGATGCGGTTCGCTGCGTCCTTGTTGGCACCCACATTGATTCCAACGACTCCGGGTTTGGCCGAGCGAGCGCGCAGACGGATTGCCGCCGCCTCGCCGCCGCCATTGTTGAATCCCATGCGGTTGATGACGGCCCCGTCCTCAACAAGCCGGAACAGACGGGGCTTGGGGTTGCCGGCTTGCGGTAATGGCGTGATCGAGCCGACTTCGACGAAGCCGAACCCGAGCCCGAGCAGGGCGTCTGGCACTTGTGCATCCTTGTCGAATCCCGCTGCCATGCCGAGCGGAGTCGGAAAATCGATTCCTCCGACCTGTATGGCCAGCGGTCCGCCTTGCGCGACCGCGCGCCCTTTCGGCGCGAACCCGAGCGCCTTGAGCGCGAGCTGATGGGCGCGTTCGGCGTCCAGCGTGAAAAGCAAGGGGCGCAACAATTCGTATAGCATGCCGGGAGGCGTTAGCGGGGCCCGGCGCGCATCACAAACGGGGCAGGCCGCAAAAGCGCTTCTTTGTCACCCGAAAGATGTGAAATTTCCGTCTTGTCGCATTTCTACAATTCGCAATTTAACTCCCCGGTTAATTGGGCGCCGTGACCCGATGGGCTGCAGGTGAGCTATGCTCCCGGGCCTCTCGATTTCTAGCGGCTTCCCGGCATTGTTCGGGGGGGCGCTCTTTTTGTGTGCCTGGCTCTCGCGCCGCGCCTCTTGCGACTATCACATAGACGACCCTTGAAACCGGCTGAAACGCGGCCTAGATAAAACCGGAACGAATCAGTCCAATTTGGGCTCGCAAAGGAATCTTCTCAAGCAATGCGCCTGTCATCCATGGCTGACTACGCCGTCGTGATCATGGCGGCTGCCTCGCGCCATTGCGGTTGCGGTGCGGGCGTATCAGCATTGCCCGATTCGCGGTTGCGACTTTCGGCGGGGCAGCTTGCGGACGAAACCGGTCTGCCGGCACCCACCGTTCAGAAGCTCGTCAGCCGTTTGAGCGCGGCAGGCCTGCTGCATTCCACGCGCGGAGTCGGCGGCGGCATCAGGCTGGCCCGCCCGGCGGCTGCGATCACGCTTGCCGACATCGTCGAGGCGGTCGAAGGGCCGATTGCGATGACTGCCTGCCTTGAAGAAGGGCGGCACGATTGCTCGCTCGAGGACGCGTGCTCGGTGCGCGGTCACTGGCCGGTGGTGAACGAGGCCCTGCGCGATGCGCTCGCAGGTGTGCCGCTGACCCGGCTAGCGGAGGCGAGCCAGTGACCGACGAACCAACCATCCGTGACGCTGCCGCGCGCGAAGCCGCCGCCAAGGTGGCGGATTACGAGCACGGCTGGTCTTCGGACATCGAGCAGGAATTCGGCCCCAAGGGTCTGAACGAAGACACCGTCCGTTTCATTTCAGCCAAGAAGAACGAGCCGGAATGGATGCTCGACTGGCGGCTGAAGGCCTTTGTGCGCTGGCAGGAAATGACTCCGCCCGACTGGGCCAAGCTCAATGTCCCGGCGATCGACTACCAGGACGCCTATTATTACGCCGCGCCCAAGAAGAAGGACACGATTGCCTCGCTCGACGAGGTCGATCCCGAGATCCTGCGGGTCTACGAAAAGCTCGGCATTCCGCTGGAAGAGCAGAAAGTGCTCGCCGGGGTTGAGGGCGCACGCAAGGTCGCGGTCGATGCCGTGTTCGATTCGGTTTCGGTTGCCACCACATTTCGCGAGGAGCTGAGCAAGGCAGGCGTGATCTTCCTGTCGATCAGCGAGGCAATTCGTAAATACCCCGAGCTGGTGAAGAAGTGGCTGGGCAAGGTCGTGCCGGTCCATGACAACTATTTCGCCTGCCTCAATTCGGCGGTGTTTTCCGACGGCACGTTCGTATGGATTCCCGAGGGCGTGCGCTGCCCGATGGAACTCTCAACCTATTTCCGCATCAATGCGGAGAATACCGGACAGTTCGAGCGCACGCTGATCGTTGCCGAAAAGGGCAGCCATGTGAGCTACCTGGAAGGCTGCACTGCGCCCCAACGCGACGAGAATCAACTCCACGCCGCGGTGGTCGAGCTGGTCGCGCTCGAGGATGCCGAGATCAAGTATTCCACCGTACAGAACTGGTATCCGGGCAATGCCGAGGGCAAGGGCGGCATCTACAATTTCGTCACCAAGCGCGGGCTATGCCAAGGCGCGCGCAGCAAGATCAGCTGGACGCAGGTCGAGACCGGCTCGGCAATCACCTGGAAGTATCCAAGCTGCGTGCTGAACGGCGAGGATTCGGTTGGCGAGTTCTACTCGGTCGCCGTCACCAACAATTTCCAGCAAGCCGATACCGGCACCAAGATGATCCACAACGGCAAAGGCTCGCGCTCGACGATCATTTCCAAGGGGATCAGCGCGGGCAAGTCGAACAACACCTATCGCGGGCTGGTGCGCGTCGGTGCTGCGGCGGACGGAGTGCGCAATTTCACCCAGTGCGATTCGCTGCTTCTCGGCCACGAATGCGGCGCGCACACCGTGCCCTATATCGAGGTGAAGAACCCCTCTGCGCAGATCGAGCACGAGGCGACTACCAGCAAGATCTCGGACGACCAGTTGTTCTACGCCATGCAGCGCGGTCTGGACGCCGAGGAAGCCGTGGCGCTGATCGTCAATGGTTTCGCCAAGGAAGTGCTGCAGCAATTGCCGATGGAATTCGCGGTCGAGGCGCAGAAGCTGCTCGGCATTTCGCTCGAAGGGAGCGTGGGGTGAGCGGGAAGAAGACCCTCAAGCTGCGCGATCCATCCGAGCAGACCGACGCACCCACGCTCAAGAAGCGTGGTCGCGGCTGGGAGATTTCCGAATCGCGGCTCGATGCCTTGCACGATCAGGCCCGCGAAATGCGGCGCCATTCGAGCGAGGCCCACAAGGCATTGGCCGCGCGGTTCGCCCAGGCCGATCTTGGCCGCTACAAGTTCACCCGCCACGCCGTTGTCGGCTCGGCCATCGTCGATTTCAATTGCCACAGTCTCGGTATGGCGATCGACATCGACGAGGAGGGCGAGAACGAAGCCCTCGCCAAGCGCCGCGATAAAAGCCTCGAATCAGTCGGCATCCGGGTGATGCGGATCAAGGCAGTGGATATTCTCGAAAACATCGACCCCGTGCTCGAACGCATCACTGCCGGAATGCGCCTGCGGATCGCCGACAAGGCCGAGGCCCGGCGCGCGCATCGCGAGGCGTTTGGCACTTCGCGCAACAGGAAGAGCAATGCTGCAGATTGAAAACCTCCACGCCACTGTCGGCGGCAAGGAAATCCTCAAGGGCCTCTCGCTCACGGTAAACGCGGGCGAAGTTCATGCCATCATGGGTCCGAACGGTTCGGGCAAGTCGACCCTGTCCTATGTGGTGGGTGGAAGGCCCGGATACGAAGTGACGCAAGGCTCGGTCCTGTTCGATGGCCAGGACCTGCTCGCGCTCGAACCGCATGAGCGCGCTGCTGCGGGACTGTTTCTTGGTTTCCAGTATCCCGTTGAAATTCCCGGCGTGTCCTTTGTCCAGTTCCTGCGGGAGGCGGCCAACGCTCAGCGCAAGGGCAGGGGCGAAGAGCCGCTCTCGGGCGGCGAATTCCTCAAGCTGGCGAAGGAAAAGGCTGCGCTGCTCAAGCTCGACATGGACATGCTCAAGCGTCCGGTGAATGTCGGTTTTTCCGGTGGCGAGAAGAAGCGCGCCGAGATGGTGCAGATGGGCATTCTCGATCCCTCGTTCGCCGTGCTCGACGAGACCGATTCGGGCCTCGATATCGACGCGCTGCGGGTGGTCGGAGAGGGGATCAACGCGATCATGCGCAAGCCCGATCGGGGCGTGCTGCTGATCACGCACTACCAGCGACTGCTCGACTATGTGAAGCCGGACGCAGTGCATGTTCTGGCGGGTGGGCGTATCGTGAAGAGCGGTGGGCCGGAACTGGCGCTTGAACTTGAAGAGCAAGGCTACGAGGCGGTGCTGTGAACGAGACGCTCGTTCTGCCCACTACGCGCGACGAAGAGTGGCGCTATGCCGACGGCGACTGGCTCGCCGAGGCGGATCCCGTCGCGCTTGGCTACTGGCACGAGCACGAGGTTGCCGCTGGCGATGTGGAGCGCGGGTTTGCCTTGATTGAGCCCGGCGAGGGCAGCAAGGTCGACAGGCTGCGCGTGCATGTAAGGGCAGGCGGGCGTTACGAGCATTTCGTCATCAATGCCGGTGCGCAGTACACTCGTTGCGAGCTCGATGTTGTGCTGGAGCAGGGCGCGCATTTCGAGCTGGGCGGCGTGATCCTCGGTGGCGGCGACGCTCGGGGCGAAATCGTCACGCGGGTCAAACATGGGCCAGAAGCAAGCTCAAACCAGGTGGTGCGAGCGGTGCAATGGGGGCGCTCTGTCGGCAATTTTCTCGGCCGGATCGAGATCCCGCGCGACTCGCAAGAGGTTGACGCTGCGCAGAATTTCAAGGCGATCCTGCTCGAAGCGGGCGCTTCGGCCAATGCCAAGCCCGAGCTCGAAATCTACGCTGACGATGTAAAAGCTGCTCACGGCGCCGCCATCGGTGCGCTCGACGAGACCGCCACATTCTATATGGCCTCGCGCGGGATCGCACCGGAAGCCGCCCGCAAATTGCTGGTCCGCGCTTTCATCGCTGACGCGTTTGTCTCTGTGAAACACGAAGAAACGCGTGACGACCTGCTCGAACAGGCGCTGCACTTTCTGGAAGGGGCGGCCTTGTGAGCACTACGACTCTCACCCGCCGCGCCGATTTTCCTGGCCTGCTAACGCCGCAGGGCGCGCCCTGGCACTATCTCGACAGCGCCGCCACTGCGCAGAAGCCGCAAGCAGTGATCGAGGCTATGGCACGCGCACTTGGGCCGGACTATGCGACGGTCCATCGCGGCGTCTACGCGCGCTCGGCGGAGATGACCCTGGCCTACGAAGCGGCGCGGCGGCGGGTCGCTTCGTTCCTCGGTGGTCAGGAAAACGAAGTGGTCTTTACTCGCGGCGCGACCGAGGCGATCAATCTGGTGGCGCAAACATGGGGTGTGGCCAATCTCAAGGCGGGTGATCGCGTACTGTTGTCCACGCTGGAGCACCACTCCAACATCGTGCCGTGGCAGCTGCTGCGCGATCGGACGGGTATCGCAATCGACGTCTGCCCCCTGACCGAAGACGGGCGCATCGATCTCGATGCGGCGGAGCGGATTTTGACTCCCGCCCACAAGCTTGTGGCACTCGCCCATGTTTCCAACGTGCTCGGTTCCATGCTCGATGTGCGGCGTGCTGCCAACTTGGCGCATCGGAAGGGCGCGAAACTCCTGATTGACGGCTGTCAGGCCGTGCCGCGCCTGCCGGTCGATGTCGCGGCGCTGGATTGCGATTTCTACGTCTTTTCGGCGCACAAGCTCTACGGTCCGACCGGGATCGGCGCGCTGTGGGCGCGCGCGGAGATTCTCGATGCGATGCCGCCCTGGCAGGGTGGCGGCTCGATGATCGATCGCGTGACTTTCGAGAAGACGACCTATGCCCCCGCGCCGCAGCGATTTGAGGCGGGAACCCCCGCGATTACCGAAGCGATCGCACTGCACGCCGCGATCGATTACGTCGAAGCGGTCGGTCTTGAGACACTTCACGCGCACGAGGCCGACCTCGTTTGCCAATTGCGGAGCGAACTCTCCCGGATCAATTCGGTGCGGCTGTTCGGCCCGGAGGAGTCTGCCGGAATCGTCAGTTTCGCGCTCGACGGTATTCACCCGCACGATCTCGGCACGATTCTCGACGAGGAGAACGTCGCGATCCGCGCCGGGCATCACTGCGCCCAGCCATTGATGGACCATCTCGGCGTGCCCGCGACGGCGCGCGCAAGTTTCGGCTTGTATAGCGATGAAAGCGATATTGGGGCCCTGTTGAAGGGTATAGAGAGAACCCAGAGGATTTTCGGATGAGCGAAGAACAACCCCCTGAACAGGTCGAAGGGCAGGCTCAAGAGCAGGCCATGCCCAAGCCACCGCGCGCCCGCGTGTCCGATGCGCCGTTACCGGAGGATGAAAGCGCGGGGGAAAAGCTGGCGCGCAAGCGCGACTACCTCGAAGGTTTCCTCGCAGAAAAGCCGGATGTGGCGACCGGCGAGCCAGGCGGCGATCTTTACGAGGCGGTCGTTGCCGCGCTCAAGGAAATCTACGACCCGGAAATCCCGGTCAACATTTACGACCTCGGGCTGATCTACGCGGTCGAGGTGTCCGATGAAGCGGCAGTCGTCGTCACCATGACCCTGACCACGCCGCATTGTCCCGTCGCCGAATCGATGCCGGGCGAGGTTGAACTGCGGGTAGCCTCGGTCCCGGGCGTGCGCGATTGCGAGGTCAATCTGGTCTGGGACCCGCCGTGGGACATGGCCAAGATGAGCGACGAGGCCAAACTCGAACTGGGGATGCTGTGATGGCTGAAGAAACGAAAACCCGGGCCCGCCCTGCGGCCGTGACATTGACCCCAGCCGCCGAAGCGCGCGTCGCGGAACTTATGGCCAAGGCGCCGGAGGATGCGATTGGCGTCAAGCTTTCGACCCCGCGCCGGGGCTGTTCGGGGCTTGCCTATTCGGTCGATTATGTGAGCGAGGCGAACCCGGTTGATGAGAAGATCGAAACGCCGGGCGGGTTGTTCTTCATCGATGCGGCCAGCGTGCTCTACCTGATCGGCAGCACGATGGACTGGCAGGAAGACGATTTCGCAGCCGGTTTCGTGTTCGACAATCCCAACGCCACCGGTTCGTGCGGTTGCGGTGAGAGCTTTACCGTCTAGAGCATCGCGCGGAAAAGAGGGAACCGGTTTTCCGCGGACTGCGATGCGCGAACAATCACATCGAGCGAAGAGCCAGCTTGAAAATCCCAGGCGATGGCCAAATACTAGCCTCGCGAGTAGCCGCTTTCCTCGGCAAGGAATTCGAGCAGCGCAGAATCGTACTCGTCGATCTGGCCATTGCCGTCGATCCGGCCTTCGAGCCAGGTCTGTTCGGTCAGGTTGACCTCGCGGGCTTCGTCGATGCGGTCGTCGAGGCTCGGACCACCGTCCTTGTTGCCCATTGCCAACGAGATCACGTCGAACATGTTGTCGCGCAAGACCGACTTGCCCATGCGCCTCGCAAATGAGCCCAGCGAGGAACTCGTGTCGTTCATGAACGCTTCGAGTTCGGCGGCGCGGTCGCGCGAGAGCGCTTCGTAGGACGAGAACCCGGCAAGGTAATTGCCCACGCCCTGCACGAACAGGCGTTTCCACTCGGGCGCATTGTCTGCGCTAAGCGCGGCATCCTTGATCCGGTAAAGCAGCTCGGCCTCGGTGCGGCTGATGCCGGCAGGGCGCTCGCTGCCATTGGCGAACAGCAGGCGGCGCAGCAGCTGGGCTTCAGCCTGGGTGACATTGCCCTTTTCGAGAGTGCCGCCACTGCGGGTCGGGCCCTCGCCGGTAAGGACGGCCTGCTCGATCTGGTTCAGGGCATAGTCGCGCAATTCTTGCGGCACAGACAACGCGCGCTCGTAGAGGCGCACCAGCAGCTCCAGCTCGGTCAGGCTTTCAAGCTTGCCGTCGTGGTCGATCCGGTCGATCAGCCAGTCGCCCTGCTCCTTGCTGACATAGCCTTTCGGCTCGATGGCGTTGACGATGAATTCGCCAAGCGCTTCGACGAAGAAATCGGACCATTCGGCGCTGGGCGTAACGATCTCGTCATTAATCGCGAACAGGGTCTCCGCCTCGTCGGGCACGATGCGGCCGTCTCCCCATCCTGCGCGGCGCAGCGACAGGATTTCTTCGGCGCTGATTACGCCGTCGGCAGCGACCTTGGTGGCCAGATCGCGGAAATGCATGCTCATGGTATTCGCACCCCATTTGATTTGGGCGAATTATGGGCAAACAAGCTTAAATCCCGGTTACCGGCCTCTGGATGCACGCAAGGCATTGACGCAGGCCGCTTTATCGACATTGCGACCATCGCTGCGGCGCGCCTCGACGTAGGTTGCGAGCGGATCCCGTGAACGTGTAGTCGGATAGAGATAAATATCGAGAATACATGCGCTTCCGGTAAATTGCAGCTTGCGCGCATCGCCTTCCCACACATCGAGGCGCGGCCGGCCGAACTGGCCGACGAGTTGCCCCTGCGTCGCCCCAACCACCTGTTCGAGGCCGGGTTCCATGCGGAATTGGGGGTCGCGCACCGGCGTCGTGACCGGTGCGCGAACGGGCGGCCGCTTGGCACTGACTCCCCCCTTGGCACCCGTCGATCCGCCGCTGGAGGCGCAGGCCGACAGCGCCAGCACGAGCAGGCAGGATGCAGCGACCTGGCGCAATGCGCGGCAATTTCTCATCATCGCGCTCCCATGCCAGCGGCGTGAGTCCTGTCAATGGCCCGACGGCCTTGCGCCGGGCATTTCGGCGGTTTAGGCCCCCGGCCCATCGCCTTTCCCAAAAACAAGGACTACCAATGAGCGCCACTCGGCCCGAACCTACTTTCGATGTCGTTGGCATCGGCAATGCCATTGTCGACGTCATGGCGCCTGCCGACGATGCCACGATTGAGGCGCTCGGCATGGCGCGCGGTGGCATGACGCTGATCGATACCGATCGCGCGCACGAGCTTTACGCGGCGATGGGACCGGCAAAGGAAATATCGGGTGGCTCGGCGGCTAACACCCTGGCTGGGCTCGCCGGACTTGGCGCCAAGTGCGTCTTCATCGGGCAGGTTGCGGACGACCAGCTGGGCGAGGTGTTCGCGCATGACATCCGCGCCACCGGCATTCGTTTCGATGTGGCCGCCCGGCCTGGCGATCCGCCTACGGCGCGCTGCCTGATCTTCGTTTCGCCCGATGGCCAGCGTACGATGAACACCTATCTAGGCGCTTCGCAGTTCCTGCCCGCCAAGGCGCTGGACGAGGCGCTGATCGCCGATGCGAGCATCCTCTATCTCGAAGGCTACCTGTGGGATCCGGAGGAGCCGCGCGCGGCAATGAAGAAGGCCATCGCGGCGGCAAAAGTCGCGGGGCGCGAAGTGGCCTTTACCCTGTCCGACGCTTTCGTGATCGAACGCCACGGCGACGATTTCCGCGCGCTGATCGATGCTGGCGACATCGACATTCTCTTCGCCAACGAAGTGGAACTTCGGGCACTGACCGGGGATCAGGACTTCGAGGCCGGATTGGCTAAACTCGCGCCGAAAGTGCCGACACTGGTCGTCACCCGCAGCGAAAAGGGCGCGGTGGGGATCTCGGGCGAAACGCGCGCGCAGGTTCTGGCGGAACCGATCGACCATGTCGTCGACACGACCGGAGCGGGCGACATGTTCGCCGCCGGCTTCCTTTACGCCCGGGTAAAGGACATGCGGCTCGACCAGTGCCTGCACGCTGGAGCGGTCTGCGCGCGTGAGATCATCTCGCACTATGGCGCGCGGCCCGAGGCCGACTTGAAAGCGTTGCTAGCGGAGAAACTGGGTTAGCCCTCGCGCTCAACCTCGCGCCAGCCGATGTCGCGGCGGCAGAAGCCGGACGGAAAGTCGATTGTGTTCACTGCCGCATAGGCTCTGGTCTGCGCCTCGCGTGCAGAGGTTCCCGTGGCCGTCACGTTGAGCACGCGCCCACCGCTGGCGACGAGTTCGCCATGATCGTCGAGCGCGGTTCCAGCGTGGAACACCTTCGCCCCCGCCGCTTCGGCTTCATCGATGCCGCGGATCGTGCCGCCTTTTTCGGGCGTGCCGGGATAGCCGTTTGCCGCCATGACCACAGTCAGCGCGGTCTCGTCTGCAAACCGGGGCGTTTCGAGCGCTGCCAGCCGGTTTTCGGCGCAGGCCAGCAGGTATTCGACCAGATCGCTTTCCAGCCGCATCATCAGCACCTGGCATTCGGGATCACCGAAGCGGCAATTGTATTCGATCAGCTTCGGCCCTTCGCTGGTCAGCATCAGTCCGGCATAGAGCACGCCTGAATAGGGCATTCCCGCATCGGCCATGGCCTTGACGGTTGGACCGAAGATTTTCGAGAAAACCTCTCCACGCAGCATCGGCGTCATCACCGGGGCGGGGCTGTAGGCGCCCATACCGCCGGTATTGGGGCCGGTATCGCCATCGCCGACGCGCTTGTGATCCTGTGCGGTGCCGAAGGGGACCAGCGTGCGCCCGTCGGTCAGCGCGAAATAGCTGGCTTCCTCGCCTTCCATGAACTCTTCGATCACCGCCGAGGCGCCGTCCGATCCGAACCGCCCGGCAAATATGTCGCGGACGGCTTCATCGGCTTCTTCGCGGGTCATGGCGACGGTGACGCCCTTGCCCGCCGCGAGCCCGTCGGCCTTGACCACGACCGGCACGCCGAACGTGTCGAGCGCGGCCAAGGCCTCATCGAGATTGGCGGCATGGCGATGGCCCGCTGTCGGGATTCCCGCGCGCTCGCACATTTCCTTGGTGAAGCTCTTGCTGCCTTCGAGCTGAGCCGCTGCCTTGCTCGGGCCGAACACGGCGATACCGGCGCTGCGCAGGCTATCGGCAAGGCCATCGACCAGCGGCGCTTCCGGGCCGACGACAACAAAGCCGATTTCCTCGCGATTGCAGAACAGGACGACGGCCGCATGATCCGTGGCATCGAGAGAAATACACTCGGCATGCTGGGCAATTCCCGGATTTCCCGGAGCGGCATACAGCTTTTCGCATCGTGGAGATTGCGCCAGCCTCCAAGCCAGCGCATGTTCGCGCCCGCCCGAACCCAGCAACAGGATATTCATGTCCGGTCCTTCGTCTTCAGATCGCAACAATGGTGCCGGCGGCCTCGTAGCCGACCAGGGCGCGGGGGACAACGCCGCGCCGTTTTCGGTCAGCGAACTGTCGTCGATGCTCAAGCGCGTGGTCGAGGATCGTTTCGGCTTCGTGCGTATTCGCGGCGAACTGTCGGGTGTGAAGCGCGCGGCATCTGGCCACCTCTATTGCTCGCTCAAGGACGAGAAGGCGGTGATCGACGCGGTCATGTGGAAGGGTACGGCAGGACGCCTCGCCTTCAAGCCGGAGGACGGGATCGAGGTCGTGGCCAGCGGCAAGCTCACGACTTACGCGGGGCGCTCGAAATACCAGATCGTCGTCGAGACGATGGAGATCGCGGGCGAGGGCGCCTTGCTGGCGCTGCTGGAAAAGACCCGCGCGCGGCTCGCGGCGGAAGGCCTGTTCGCGCAGGAACGCAAGCGCCCCTTGCCCTATCTGCCGCGGGTCATCGGCGTCGTCACCTCGCCGACCGGCGCGGTGATCCGCGACATCCTGCACCGGCTTGCGGACCGCTTTCCCAGCCACGTCATCGTCTGGCCGGTGCTGGTGCAAGGCGAGGGCGCGGCAGCGCAGGTGGCCGCTGCGGTTGAGGGATTTTCGCTCCTGCCCGACAATGGCCCAATACCGCGACCCGATCTCGTGATCGTCGCGCGCGGCGGCGGCTCGATCGAGGACCTGTGGGCTTTCAACGAGGAAGAGGTGGTGCGCGCGATTGTCGCCAGCTCGATTCCGGTGATCAGCGCGGTCGGCCACGAAACCGATACCACGCTTGCCGATTTCGCGGCCGACATACGCGCGCCGACGCCGACCGCGGCTGCCGAGATGGCGGTTCCGGTGCGCGAGGAGTTGCGCAACCAGATCGCCGACCTGGCGCTGCGCACGCGGCGTTCGATCATGCGGCCCGTCGCGATGGGACGTGAACGGCTCGATGCGCGGGCGCAGCGCCTGCCCAAACCCGATGTCCTGCTGGCGCCAGCCGTGCAGCGGCTCGACGATTTGGCAGAACGCTTGCGGCGCGGGCTGAGCGACCGGGCTGCTCTCGAACGCGACAAGCTCAATGCGCTTGCGAGGCATCTTTCGCTGCCGCTGTTGCGCAGCCAGGCCGCCCATGCGGCGGAGCGTCTCTCGCGGTCCGGCCTGACGCCGCAACTGGTCAAACGTCGCCTCATGCGGGCGCAAGGCCAATTTGCGCCGCTCGATCGCTTGCTGCCGCAGCTCCACCCCGACAAGCCGCTCGAACGCGGTTTCGCGCGCGTTACCGATGCGGACGGACAGACCCTGACGTCACGCAAGCAAGCCGCCACCAAGGCGGCGCTGATCCTCAATTTCCATGATGGCAAGCTGCCGGTTGCGGCAGGCAAAGCTCCGGCGCGAAAATCGCGGCCTGCCGCTGAGAAACCGCGACAGGGCGATTTGTTTTGACCACGCGGCTCTGCTAGGATTCGCCACATGCTGATGTCCTCTCAAGACAAGCCGGCGCGCCTTCACTACGGGCCGAACGGGTTTCGTATCCTCTCTTCCGGAAGCCATGTGCCGTGCGCCGTGACAGCCGAGCCGATTGCGCTGGAGGCCCTGCGCTACTGGAGCGTCGAGCGGCAGGAGGCCTATGCCAGCTGTCTGATTGCGACGCGCCGGATGCTGGAGGACTCGTGACGATTTCATTCAGGTCGCTTGCAGCGGCCCTCGTCGTAGCTGGCGGCGGCGTGCTCGCGGCTTGCGGTGCCGCCATCGGCGAGGAGCCGAAAGTTGCAGCGCGCGAGCCAGTGCCGCCTGCAACCGCCCCGGCCCGCCCCTTTGCCGGACTGCCTGCCGATTTCGTTATTTCAGGCGATCAACAGCAGGGCGGCTGGATAAGGGGTAAGGTGCCTGCCGGCACGGTCTGCCTGTCGCTTGGCGGATCGCCGGTTCCGCTTGCGCCGGACGGAAGCTTCTTTGCGGCCTTCGATCGCGATGCAGGGCCTCGTGCGGCGCTGGTTGCGCGGCGATCCGACGGCTCGGTGGTTACGCGCGATCTGACGATCGCTCCGCGCGGCTGGAAGATCGAGCACATCAATGCCGCTCGGCGGCTCGGCGGACCGAGTGCTGCCTTCATGCCGCGGCGCAGGCCTGAGCTGGCGCGGATCGGCGCGGCGCGGGCCAAGGACACCGGCGCATCCGGGTGGCGTCAGCAGTTCATCTGGCCTGTCAGAGGGCGCATCTCGGGCATGTTCGGATCGCAGCGTGTCTATCGCGGTGAGCCGGGTTCCTATCATTCAGGGCTCGATATCGCCACTGGATCGAGCGGCACTCCGTTCGTCGCCCCTGCCGACGGCGTCGTAATCCTTGCCGCCAAGGAGCCATTTACCCTCGAAGGCCACTTGCTGATGATCGATCACGGCATGGGCCTCAACAGCGCATTCCTGCATTGCTCGGCGCTGCTGGTCGAGGAAGGCGACACGGTGCGTCAGGGCCAGCTGATTGGCCGCATTGGCGCGACCGGGCGGGCGACCGGGCCGCACTTGCACTGGGGCATGAAGTGGCAGAGCGCGCGGATCGATCCGATCCTGCTGGCCGGCCCGATGAAGTGACGCCCTGGCCATGCGCCGTTTAGCGGCCATCGCCCTGCTGATCGTCGCGCTCACGCCTCTGCTGTGGGCTCGTGAGATCCCGCGTGGCCCCGACGGCGCCTCGCATCTCAGGTTCGTGGCTCTGGAAACGGCCAGCGTCGATGCGACAAATCTGGGTCCGTTCCAGCTCGAAAAGGCTTGGCAAATCGAAGACCGGAAAGGCCGCTACGGTGGGTTTTCAGGCCTTGTTGCACTGGGCGATAGCAGGTTGCTGGCGATTACCGATGGCGGCCTTTCGCTCGAATTCTCCGCACCCGATGCGCAACGACGTGATCCCCCGATTGGCGGAGTGGTCGTGTACCAGCAGGCCGACAAGTTCCATCAGGATTCCGAGGCGGCGACGGGAGACCTCGCCACAGGCAGAATCTGGCTCGCCTTCGAATTCAGCAATATCATTGCTCGCTTCGAGCTTCGCGACGGCAGGTTGGTGAAGAGCAAGCCGGTCCGGCCACCTGCGATGAGTACTTGGGGCAACAATGCCGGTCCCGAATCACTGGCTCGCCTGCCGGACGGCAGGTTCATCGCGATTCGGGAGGGTTTTACCGAGCTGTTCGACCGCCGCCGTCATGCCGCGGTGCTGTTTGCCGGCGATCCGGTGGAGAAGCCGGATGACGTCAAGACATTCACCTTTGTCGGCCCCAGCGGATACAGCCCCACCGACGCCGCCGACCTGCCCGATGGGCGCGTCCTGGTATTGATGCGGCGAGTGGTCTGGCCGATGCCGCCACGCTTCGGCGGGGCCATTGTTCTCGGCGATCCGGGCGCGATACGCGCTGGACGGGATTGGCCGGTTCGCACTCTGGCGACCTGGCAAGGCGGGCTTCCGGTCGACAATCTGGAGGGAATGGCGATCGAGCCACCAACAGATGACCCCAAGGAACCGCTTACGGTGTGGCTGATTTCGGACGACAACTGTGCAACCTTCCAGCGCACGGCACTCTGGAAGCTGAGGCTGGACCCTGCCGACCTGCCCGATGCGAAAATGAAAAAGGCGCGCGATTAGCTCGCACGCCTCCTCAAATCACGACGCTGACCGGTGGCTCAGGCTGCGGCCTTGGCCAGCTTCTTGAGCTCCCGCTTCACCTTGAGTGCGTTCTTCGAAAGCTTCTCGTCCTGCGTCTTCAGCAGCCAGTTGTCGAGGCCGCCATTGTGCTCGACCGAGCGCAGCCCGTGCGTCGAGACGCGGAACTTGAAGCTGCGGTCCAGCGCTTCGGACATCAGCGTGACATTCTGCAGGTTGGGCAGGTAGACGCGCTTGGTCTTGTTGTTGGCGTGGCTGACGTTGTGGCCGGTCAGGCGGCCCTTGCCGGTCAGTTCGCAGATGCGGGACATGATGCTTCTCGCTCAAAAATTGTGCCGGAGTTCCGGGGAAGGCGCGCCATTACCGATTCACCCTTGAAGGGTCAAGATATACCCGCCAATCCGGCGGAATGACTCGCTGGCCACTCCCTGAACCGATGGCGCTCGCCCTCGACGAGGCAAGAGCGGCTGCGGTAGCGGGAGAAGTGCCCGTCGGCGCTGTAATAGTGCGCGCAGGAGACGTGATCGCCGCGGCTCACAATTCCCCGCGCGCTTTGAGCGATCCCTCGGCCCATGCCGAAATGCTGGCGATTCGCGAAGCTGCACGGATTCTGGGCAACGAACGGCTGGAAGACTGCGAACTTTGGGTGACGCTGGAACCTTGCGCCATGTGTGCGGGCGTCATCAGTCATGCGCGGATAGCACGGCTTTATTACGCGGCGGCTGATCCCAAGGGCGGCGCGGTCGAGCATGGGCCGCGCCTGTTTGACCAGCCGGAATGCTTGCACCGCCCGGAGGTCTATTCGAGCATGGGAGAGGACGAGGCGGGCGAGCTGCTACGCGCGTTCTTCAGGGAGCGGCGTTAGAGCCCTCGCCAGATCTTGAGCGGCACGGAATCGGGCGGGCCAAAATCGTCACGTCGGCAGCGTTGCGGCATGAAACGGCGCGAATAGCACAGCCGCATCCCCTTGAGCCAGCCGCGCGAGTTTGTCTCGATCCCCACCTGCTCACGCTTCCATGCCGGATTGACGACAAGGAAAGCATCGCGCAAGTCGCCCGCGGTCAGGTTCCGTTTGCGCGACAGCCGGTCTGCGTCGGGCCATTGCAGCGAACGCCATAGGATGCCGCTGATCTTGAAATAGGTTTCCGGCTTCTTCGCCATGCAACTTCCGTGCTTCGCCCATTCGTGTTCGAGTAGCCAAGGCACCGGGGTCATGCACAGGTTGCGCCGGATCGTCTCGGAACGGGGGCGAGGAGACAGCGAGCACCATTGCGGCGGGGGCCTTTCGCCGCCTCTGGCCACAAGCCATGCAATACGAAGCCGAATCGCCCGTTCCGTCCCGAGCACTGCATCGAAGCCTTGTTGCGTGCGCGATTGCAGTATTCGGGCGACCATGATGCCGCGAGCACATAGCGCGCGACGGGCACCTTGCGCACCGGGCCGTCGGGCTTCGGTGGCCGCAACGGTTCGATCCTGCCGGGCAAGGTGCACTGATAGGCCTGGGCCGATGCAGGGAGCGGAAGCACCGCAAGCCCAACCGCGAACGGTGCGATCCACCTCATAACGGTGTGAAATCGAGACCGATGTCGGCAGCCGGCGCGCTTTGCGTGAGTCTTCCGACCGAAACGTAGTCGACCCCGCTGGCAGCAATGGCGCCGATGGTCTGGAGATTGACCCCACCGGACGCTTCCGTTGGCACGCGGCCTGCAACCAACGCCACAGCCTCGCGCAGAATGTCCGGCACCATGTTGTCGAGCAGGAGGTGATGCGCGCCCGCGGCAAGCGCCGGTTCGATCTGGTCGATCCGGTCGACCTCGCAGATGACTCGTTCTACCCCGGCCTCGCGGGCGCGGCGCACCGCTTCGCCCACCGACCCGGCGACAAGTACATGGTTGTCCTTGATCATCGCCGCGTCCCACAGGCCCATGCGGTGGTTCTGTGCGCCGCCCATGCGGGTCGCATATTTTTCGAGGTGCCTGAGGCCGGGAATGGTCTTGCGCGTGTCGAGCAGCGTCGCGTGCCCGCCCATCGCATCGACATATTGCCGGGTCATTGTGGCAACCCCCGACAGGTGTTGCACCGTGTTAAGCGCCGAGCGCTCGGCTGTGAGCATGGCGCGGGCATTGCCTTCAATGCGCATCAGATCGGCTCCCGCCGCGACCGATTCACCCTCGCCAACCAAAACCTCAAGTTCGATAGAGGGGTCGAGTTTTCGAAAGAAAGCGGCGGCGATCGGCAGCCCCGCGACGACGATGGCGTCGCGGCTGTCCATGATCCCTGAAAAGCGGTCGTCGGCCCCGATCACGCTTTCGCTGGTGACATCGCGCCCGCCACCCGGAAGGCCAACACCAAGGTCTTCGTCAAGCGTGGCGGAAACGAAAGCGTCGAGATCGAAGCCAGTTAGTTCGAGATGCACAAATATCCCCGTTCGTGTCGAGCAGCCGTCCGCGCCAGCGGATGGCGATCGTTGAGACACGCGGTATCTCGACTACGTCCCCTCGACAAGATCGGGGCCTGCGCTCGATACGAACGGATTGTCCTGAGACCTAATGCACGAACCGCGCGATCACGTCTCGGTAGGAACGGCTGACCTTCACCTGTGCGCCCGAATCGAGCACCAAGAAGCATTCGCCATTGGTGTGCGGCTTGACCTGGCGGACCTGATTGAGGTTGACGATGGTCGAGCGGTGCACGCGCTGGAACACGCGCGGATCGAGCCTGCGTTCAAGGTCCTTCATCGTTTCGCGCAAGATCAGCGAATTGTCGGCCGTGCGGATGCACATGTAGTCGCCTGCAGCCTCGATATGCTCGATCGAATCGACATCGATGCGAAAGATCTGGCCGCGATCCTTGATATTGATGAGCTGTTCGTAGCGTGGCGCGGCGGTCTCGCTCTCTTCGGGCATGGCCTCCATCGCATCCGGTGCGACTTCGGCAAGCACGGTTTTGAGCTTTTCCGCCTCTTCCGCGGATTTCTTTTCGGACAGCCGCACGCGAACGCGTTCGAGCGTGTCGGCAAGTTTGTCCTCCTCGACCGGTTTCATGAGGTAGTTGACCGCATTGGCCTCGAAGGCGCGGATTGCGTGTTCCTGATAGGCGGTGACGAAGACGATCAGCGGCGGCTCGATCTCCATGACACCCTTGACGACGGAAAAGCCGTCGAAGCCTGGCATCTGGATATCGAGGAAGACAAGGTCGGGCTTTTCGGTCTTGATCTTGCGGATCGCCTCGCGCCCGTTGCTGCAGGTATCGACGATCTCGACATCGGTATATTTTTCGAGCCGCAATTGCAGGCCCTGAATGGCGAGCTTTTCGTCGTCGACGATGATTGTGCGAATGGTCATTCAAATTCCTTGGTATCGAAAACTGCGCCCCCGGATATGTCCCCTTACTCCGCCGCTGCCGCCACCATCGGCAATTCGTCCGTGCCTTCGCGCTGTGCGGCCGTTTCATGCGGCAATTCGATTATGACGGCAAAGCCGCCTTCGGGTGGTTCCATCGTCTCGAACAGGTGCTTGTCACCATAGGCCTGTTCGAGCCTTTCGCGAATATTCGCCAGACCCACCCCTGTGGAAACCGGCTCTCCCCGATCGTAGGTGATGCCGCTGAGCCTGCGTTCGGTGGTCTCGGTTTTCAAGCCGGGGCCGGTGTCGGAGACGGTGATCCGAAGCATTGGCCCGACAAGCTGCGTCTCGATGCGGATTTCTGCGCCGCTTTCCTGCGCGCTCACTGCGTATTTGATGGCGTTTTCCACAAGCGGTTGCAGCAGCAGTGAGGGCAACAGCGCCTTGCGGGTGGCCGGATCAATTGTGAAGGTCGTGCGCAGCCGCTCCTCGAAGCGCATGCGTTCGATGTCGAGATAGAGCTTCAGCGTTTCGACTTCCTGCATCACTGTCACACGGGCCGAAGGCTCGTTGATAAGCGTGTAGCGCAGGAAGGACGAGAGCCGGCTTAACATCGCGTTGGCGGGCTCGGTTTGCTTCAGCAGAACCAGCGTCGAAATCGAATTCAGTGTGTTGAACAGGAAATGGGGATTGAGCTGATAGCGCAACATCGCGAGTTGGGCGCTCGTCGCTTGGCTCTCGAGCTGGATCAGCTGATCGTTCTGCTCCTCGACCTGGATGAAGAAATTGATCGCGTAATAGAGCGCCGACCACGCGCCGAGCAGCGTTGCATCGAGATAGAACACGCCGATAAACAGCTGGGTAAAGCTTGTTTCACTGTCTGCCCGGTAGAGCGATATGACCCAGGCATCGATGAAAGCATGCAGCGAGGCAGCCAGCACGAGCAATACCCCGGTAATCCCCCAGGTGATGATAGGGCGCTGGGCGATCAGCTGGCGATAGACCACGGCGAGCATCAGCGAGATCGAAAAGCCAGTGATCGTGGCGATCAGGACCAGCACAAGAAAGGCGAGTGGCTGGTCGTTGGCGATGGCCGACATTGCGCGCAGCAGCAAGGCGCCGCCCCAGCCGGCAAGCTGAAGCCGCCAGAACGCCTGGTTCTTGTTGACGAAGAACGGGTTTGGCTTGAACGGAAGCATCGCCATGATGCGACTTTAGCCCAATTTCGGTGTTTCGGGAATCCGGGCGCGCTTAGGGTTCAGGATTTCGCTTCCTCGATCGCCTGGGACAACTGTTCGTAACCTACAGCGCCAGGAATCATCTGATCTCCGATCACCCAGCTTGGCGTGCCATCGAAACCGAGCTGGCGTGCATGGCCGAGACTGCGGGAGATTTCCTGTCCGATCCGCTCGCTGCCGGCCGCGGCGCGTGCTTTCTCCAGGTCGAGACCGGCTGCGCGGGCCGCCGCCTCGATCGTTTGGGGATCAGGTGGACCCATGGCGAACATGGCATCATGGAAAGCCTTGTATTTGCCTTGCTCTGCAGCTGCCAGTGCCATGCGTGCGGCGGCCTCGCTCTGCTCCGAGAGGATCGGAATATCGCGCATGACGACGCGCAACTCGGGGTTATCCTTCACCAGCCGTTCAACGTCCTCGACGCTCTTGCGACAGAAGCCGCAGGCGAAGTCCGAAAACTCGACGAGTGTGATCGATCCGTTCGGATTGCCGAGGACGGCGCCGGGGTAGGCCGTTTCGACCTCGTCGCGTATCCCGGCCAGTCTTTCGCTGTTGGTCTTGCGCTGGAGATTGTCCATTGCCTCGGGAAGCACTTCGGGGTGAGTGAGTATGTAGTCGCGCACGACAGCCTCGATCGCCTGCCTGTCCTCCTGCGACACGGTCGCAACCGGGTCGGCGAAATGCCGTGCAGCCAGCCACCCGCCGCCGGCGGCGAGAGCAAATGCGACCAGCAGTCCTGCGATCCAGGCTAGCGAAGGGCGAGACGAGGAGGAATTGTCCATTGATGCCTATCTGTTCCGTTTCTTGCGCCGTTCAAGTTCGGCCTGGGCGGCCAGCGCAATGTCCTGCGCGCGCAACCAGTCTGGAGACCCCTGGGGTAGTGCTGCTTCGGCACTTTTCGCACTGTGCAGTGCCTGGGCCATATGTCCCGACATTGCCTGCTGCTCCGCGCTCGCCAGTCTCGCGCGCGCCATGTCGCCATTGGCGGCATAAACCACGCCAAGCTGGTACCATGCGAACGGATTGCGCCTGTCGCGGGCAACAGCGGCCTTCAATACGCGCTCGGCCTCGGCGAAATTCGCGCGGTCTTCCGAAGCGATCAGCGCATGACCGAACAAGGTGGCGATAAGCGGCTCGTTGCCAGTCAAGTCGGTTGCCCTGCGCAAGGCTGGAAGGGCTTCGGCAGGCTTGCCCGCTTCCAGCAGGATCTGGCCCTTGAGTTCCAGAAAATAGGGATTTTCAGGCTCGGCACGCAACAGGGCGTCGGCCTCTTCGAGGGCTTGCGGCAAGCGCGCATCCTTGTGCCAAGCATAGGCCCGCGCATACCGTGCCGGAATTGACTGATTGGTTTCGGGATATATCCGCAAGGTGTCGGACGGCAGACCGAGATAGCCAAACAGTTTCGCCTTGGCGCGAGCGAAGCGTTGCTCGAGCGCCGGGTCGCCGGGCCGGTTCCAGGCCGGATCCTGCTCGTATGTGTCCTGAAGCGTAGCGATTCGATCGCCGGTCATCGGGTGGGTGCGCGCGAATTCGTCCCCTTCGCGTGGCTGATAACCATAACGAAATTCAATATTCTGCAGCTTCTTGAAGAATTCGATCGAGCCTCGGCCGGAGATGCCTGCCGCCGAAAGATACTGCGCGCCGGCTGCGTCGGCGCTGGCTTCCTGCGATCGGTTGTAGGCGAGGAACTTGCCCATTGCTGCCTGCTGACCGGCCATCAGCACGCCGATTGCCGCGTCGCCGCCACCGGCCGCCGCAGCGACTGCGCCAAGCAGCAGAGAAAGAACGGTAATACCTGTTGCCGACTGTGCGCCCGCATTGAACACGGCGTGTCCGCCGGTGACGTGGCCAAGTTCGTGGGCGATCACGCCCTGCACTTCGCCCGCCGTCGTCGCCTCGTTGATAAGCCCGCTGTTGAGATAGACCGCCTGCCCCCCGATCACGAAGGCATTGACGGACGGGTCGTTGACCAGAACGATATCGACATTCTCCGGCTCCAGCCCAGCAGCCTTTACCAGCGGGGCGGCCATGTCGGCGAGCAGGCGTTCGGTTTCGGCATCACGCAGGATTGACTGTGCCGCCACCGGAGGTGCGGCGAGCACCAGTGTGGCCAGCACGGCGGCGAGCAGGACAGCGACATTGCGAAGGCGCGGCATGGCCCCTTTTAGGACGCCAAGTGCTGAACCGGCAATGAAGATTATGCGAGCAAAGTCGGCTCGATCAGCCAATAAGGCGGCGTGCCGCCTTTTCGGTCAGTGCCGCCTTTTCGGTCAGTGCCGGCTGGTCATCGACCTCACCGAGAATCTCGATGCCGCCACCAGGTGTGCGGCGCGCGACCAACAGCGTGAATTCGGCGCCCGACGTTGAAATATCGTCAATGTGGCGACCCGGCATCGCGCGCAGTTTGCGGGCGAGTTTTTCACGGCGAGTATTGCAATCCGGCTTGCCGCTTGCAAGCTTGCGCAAGCGGCGCTCTTCGCCGACCAGCGCCTTGATTCCACCGGGCGTATCGTTGAGCAGCTTTGCGAGTTCGCCCTGCCCGAGGCCGAGCCTGTTGGCATGGTCAAGTGCTGCGGCATATTCGGCGAGCCGGGTCTTGTCGTAGCCAATGCCGAAGACCAGCTTGACAATGGGCACCATGGGTGCGCGATCCTGCACGGCAAGTCCCGCATCCTCGAGCATCGACTGATATTGGTCGGCTTCGGACCGGGTCGCGATCGCGAAATCGTGAGCCGTCCCGATCGCGGCATAGAGCGCTTCGTGCGTGCGCCTTTCGCATGTCGCGGCTTCATCGGCTTGGTCGCGGGCAGCAGCAAGCAGATTGACGAGCGAGTGTTCGTCGGCACTTGCTGGAGTGGCATCCCCGGTTACGGAGTGTAGCGACGCAAATCCAAAGTCGCCGGAAAGGTCGGGTTCGGGAAATTCCTCGCCTTGGTCGTCCAGAGGCGCGTCGAGCTCGAGCGGTGTTTCGTGATCGACCGGCCCGTCCGCCCAGTCCGTCATTTCGATCACATCTTGCTCGTTTAGCTTCCCGGGATCGAGAGCCTGATCGATTTGCAGGAGAAGTTCATCGGCAGTCTGCTGGTCGGCCAGTTCCTTCCAGTTGATGACCCCGTAAATGTAATCGATCGTCTCGTTGTTGCTTGAGAATGGCAGCAGGATGCCGCGATAGAGGATCGTCGCGCCACGCTGGTTCACGAATTCGGCTTCGAAGCCGATCGGGGCCTGGTTTGCGATGATCTGCAAGTAATGATCGGTGATCCGCGACAGAAGCGAACGGCTCGGAACGTCGCACAGCCGCTCAATGTCATCAGAGTTGTCGCATTCCTGCGCCAGTTTGTCGCCAAGGAACGTGACATGCGGATTCTCGATGTCGCCGGTAAAATTGAGCAATACGCTGTAGGGCCCGAAGTCGGGCTGTTCGATCGGATCGAAATCGTCGCAGGAAGGATAGTTACGATCGCCCAGGAGCGACGCCCAGAAATTGTAGGCGCGAACCTGCATACGGCGCTCGTCCTGGCCGATAGCGCTCGGCGGCGGTTCGTGGCCGACGTCGTCCTCCGCCGGATCGTAATCCTGCGCGTCGTTGGCATCCTCGTGGTCGGGAAAATGACCGCGCATGTTGTCCATTAGTGGATCCCCACTTGCCCCTATGGGGTTCCGTTCTGGCGCAACATGCTAAAATTATCGTTAAGTCTCGTATTCTTCGGGCAAAGCCAGCTCGTGCGTTCAGTCCTGTGAGACCACACCTTCTCCGAATTTTGGAACCGGAGCGATTTTCGCGAGTACCAGGCTGCCGATCACCAGAAAGGCCGAGGCCGCGTGGAGCGCGAATGGCAGGCTCGCGGCGTCTGCCGTCGCGCCCCATGTCCATGCACCCAGCGCCATGCCACCCATCGTGACCGCCTGATATGTGGACATGCATCGGCCCAGGATCTCGTCGGGCGCGCGGAACTGCATCGCTGAGTTGAGGCTGGTCATGATCGCGACGAATGCCATGCCCGCTAGGAACGCGACCGGCGCTGCCCAGATGACGGTATGGACTTCCGCCAGCACGCTCAATGCGAGGAGATAGAACAGCACGCTGAGCGCCAGCAAACCCTCAAGCTCGAGCTTCTGGCGGATCTGCCGCAGGAAGGGAGCGGCAATGATCGAGCCGACGCCGAAGACGGCCAGCATCAGGCCATAGTCGATCTCGCTGCCGTTCAGTTGTTCGCTCACCACTGCTGGCAGCAGGGCCTGATAACCGGCGATGCCAAAACCGAGGAAAAACCCTCGGATCAGCAGGCGCCGGATCGGATGCGTCGAAAAGCAGTAGCGCAGACCGATGCCAATGGCGGGAAAGATCGGTCGTCGTGCGATTTGGCGCGGCTCGGGCTTCCAGCGCAACAAGACGAAGATCAATGCGAGGTAGCTGATCGCGTTGACGGTAAAGGCGAGCGAAGAATCCCACAGCGAGATCAGCACACCGCCGAGCGCCGGGCCGGCGCTGCGTGCGATGCTGAACGACATGGCATTGAGCGCGATCGCTTGCGGCAACTCCGGGCGTGGCACGGTCTGCCGCACCGAGCTTTGCCACGCCGGCGCATTGAGCGCGGTGCCCACGCCGACGGTCAGGGTGAAAGCGAGCAGTGTGAGCGGTCCGAGCATGTCGGCCCAGGACATTGCTGCAAGCAGGGCGGACGTGATCAACATGCCGATCTGCGCTGCGAGCATGACGCGCCGCCGGTCGAAATTGTCGGCAATGGCTCCGGCGATAACCCCGAACAGCATGATAGGCAGGGTCGCCGACGCCTGGACCAGCGCGATCAGCTGGTTGGAATCGGTCAGCTCGGTCATCAGCCATGCGGCTGCAACGCCCTGAACCATTGCGCCCAGGTTCGAGAACAGGTTGGCAATCCATATCGCGCGATAGACCGGATAGCGGAACGGTGAAAATGTCCCGTCCGGGGCCGGAGTCCCTTGGTTCTTGTTTGGTCCGGCGTCGTTCACCCGGCCCGGTTAGGCCGCTCGTTACCGCACCGCAAGTCAGAACAGATAGCGCATCCTGATGGCCTGATGCGCCTCGCTGCCATCGACTTTGAAGGCGGCCGCCGCGAAGCTCGGGGGCCCGAACCGCACCCGCGCGTTGCGCGAAAAGCCGAAGCCTTCGGCGGGCACGATCAGTCGCTTGTCGAGCTTGCCGTTCCCGTTCTCGTCGTGGACCAGGGATATCGCGTAGGTCCCGGTGGGAACCGGCCCGAAATCGAGTTCGACAGGAGCCCGTGCCGGAACGATAAGGGTCCGCGCGTTGCTGTCATGCTCGCAGCCGGGGAAGTCCCCCGTGCTGTCAGTTAGGCAGGCCAGCACCTGCCCCTTGTCCGAGCGCAGGCCGGTTACGGTCGCACTGACTTCGCCAATCGGCGCGGCGGCTGTCGTGCCTAGCAAAAGTGGCGCTGCCAGTGGCAGCGTCAGCCTTGCGACAAACCGCGATCGGTGCCGCAAAGGTAATCCCAATGGCGAAAGTAGAGGCCGTAATTGCATTCGTAGAGCTCGTGATGGCGGCTGTGATGGCTGGCGGTTATGAGCCAGTTGCCCAACCGGGAATGAACGAGGCGATCAGGAAACATTTCCCAGCCCATGTGATTTGTGACGCCCATTATCGTCATGACCAGGAGGACCATAGCCAGCGCGGCGACATGGATGGGGATAAGCAGGACCAGCGCGGGGATGACGATGGCGCCGGTCATCGCCTCCAGCGGGTGAAAGCTCATCGCGGCCCAGGCGGTCGGCGGGCGGCTGTGATGGTGCACTGCGTGTGCGGCGCGGAACAGGGCCGGGCGGTGCATCCAGCGATGGGTCCAGTAGAACCAGCAATCGTGCGCAGCGAGATAGACCAGCACCGATAGCGGCAGCCACCAAAGGGGAAAGGCATCGGGATCAGTGTAGATGCGGGACCAGCCGCGATTCTGCCAGCCCCACGCAACCAGACCGGCGGGCGGGCCGTAGATCGCGGCCGAAGCCAGCGACCAGCGGACCTCGCTACCGATTTGAGGGCCAAGGCCTTGGTAGAGGCCGCGCCGCGTGCGATTGGTCAGCCAGGCAAAAAAGCCGCTCGATACCAAGTACCGCGCCGCAACGATCACGGTCATCGCGATCATCGAAAGCACGGCGGCGAGGACGGTCGGCTCGGACATTTGCGCAGACTATACCGCCGGCGTTAGAATGCTGCTAGCCCGCGCGGCGAACTTTTCCAGCGTGTGCGCCGACTCCGTTGCGGCCGCGGGAGCGGAAACGGCGCTTGCGGCGCTGGCCATCTTCGCGATGTTGACTGCCTTCGCCTTCGGGACGCGGCTTTCGCTTGGCGCGCTGCCCGTCGCCGCCCTTTGGTCTCGCCGGAGCGTCCTTTGTCGGCTTGCGGCGGCTTGGTGCAGGCAGTCGCCGTGCTTCTTCGAGGAAGTTTTCGGGGAGGGGCAGTGGCGATAGGCGCACCCGGGTCAGCTTCTCGATGTCGCGCAGGTAAGGCTTCTCGTCGGGCGCGACAAAGCTGATGGCAATGCCATCGCGGCCGGCGCGCGCAGTGCGCCCGATGCGGTGCACATATTGCTCGGGCACGTTGGGCATTTCGAAATTGAACACATGGCTCACGCCGCTCACATCGATGCCGCGCGCGGCGATGTCGGTGGCCACGAGGACTGGCACCTTGCCTTGCCTGAACGCGCCCAATGCAGCCGTGCGCTGTGCCTGGCTCTTGTTGCCGTGAATAGCCGCAGCATGGACCCCGGCGCCGACGAGATGGCGCACCACCCGGTCCGCACCGTGCTTTGTCCGAGTAAACACGAGTGCACGCTCCAGCGTGCCGTCGGCAAGGCTCGCGCGCAAGCGGAGGGTCAGCAGCGCCTGCTTTTCAGCCTGATTGACGAAGGTCACAAACTGTTCGACGCGCTCCGCCGTGGTCGCCTGCGGGGCGATTTCGACGCGCACCGGATCGTGGATGAACTGCTTGCCCAGCTCTGCGATCGCCTTGGGCATGGTCGCGGAGAAGAACAGACTCTGGCGCGGCTTGGGCAACAAAGCGGCGATGCGCTTGAGCGGCTGGATAAAGCCGAGGTCCATCATCTGGTCAGCCTCGTCGAGCACGAAGATCTCGACATTGCGCAGGGTCAGGGCGCGCTGCTCGATCAAGTCGAGAAGACGGCCGGGTGTAGCGACCAATACGTCGCAGCCACGGGTCAGCGCGCGGGCCTGCTTGCCCGCGGGAACGCCGCCGAAAATGCACTGGACCGACAGGTTGGTGTATCTTGCGTAGCCGCGCATGTTTTCGGCAATCTGGGCAGCCAGTTCGCGGGTCGGCGAAAGCACCAGCATGCGGCACGCGGCGGGCCGGTGGGCTTGGGGATCGGAAAGCAGACGCTGCAGCGAGGGCAGCGAGAACGCCGCTGTCTTGCCGGTGCCGGTTTGGGCGATGCCGAGCAGGTCGCGGCCCTGAAGCAAGGCGGGGATCGCCTGCGTCTGGATCGGCGTGGCTTCGGCATAGCCGCGCGATTCAAGGGCTCGCGTCAGCGGCTCGGCGAGGCCGAGCGTGGAAAAATAGGACATTGATATTCTTTCAAAAGACTCTCGGGCGCAGCGCAGGGTTGCGGCGCGCGCGAAGGGTTGCGTTCATGCGCGACCCTTGCGTGAGGAGAGAAGCGTTTATTCGATATGCATCGTTTGTCCTGGCCTGCCGCGTCTATGCGGTCTCACGCTGCCTCGGACCACGCGCCGCAAGTGCGGAACGCCGATCGCTTGCGTGGGCACTTAGTGTGCAATGCAGCAAAAGGCAAGTGCGCATAGCCTATTGCGCGCGCACTCTAGCGCCACTAGCTGCGCCCGATGCGCGTTCCACTTTCGCCTTGCACCGGGGTCTGCCGCATCGATCCGGCAAGCGGATGGTGCCTTGGTTGCCGCCGCACGCTTGAAGAAATTGCCGACTGGGCCATGCTCTCACCACGCGGCAAGGCAGCGGTTTGGTCTGATCTGGAGGCGCGCGGGCCGCGCAAATGGCCCGAATGAGCTTCGCCTAGTACCGCCCGCCCAGCTTGGAGTGATCCCAGCTGATCGTCTTGAACGGGGTGAAGCGCAGGACCACGCGCTTGGCATAGGATGCGCGCGCCTGTTCGCTCATATCGCTAGAGAAATCCTTCGAAAGCGAGGTGCTGCCCTGAATGATGCCCATGGTCTCGGCGACGGCTTCCGCGCCGCTGACGATTTCGACATCGCAGTAGAGCAGCACCGACTTGAGATCCGAATAGCCATCGCCGCTCTCGACCAGCAGGCTGGCACGTGGGTCGCGCTCCACATTCTTGACCTTCTGCGCCTTGGCGAAGGTTGTCATCACCACCCGGCCCTCGCTGTCCACGCCGTAATTCATGGGCATCGGATGCGGCATGCCGTCCGGCCCGTTGGTGACGAGGATGATGCGCTTCTGTTCCTTGAGGTAGTCTTGCACTTCCCCCGGTGTCATTTCGATTGCTTCGCGCCGTGATGGCATGTTTGGCTCCCTGTCGTGCCGTGGCTGGTCTCAGCCCGGCGGTTTCTCCCCGTTCCACTGCAAGGTCGGCGGATCGGCGAGGTTGACCATGCGGCGAAGCGCTGTGCGCGCCAGCCTTTCGACCTCCACCTTGCGCCGGGCCGCGGCCAACTGCAACAGCGGAGCGGGGCGAACGATCTCGGCATCGTAGCCATCGCCGACGATAACGCCGCAGCGATCGGGCAGGAAGTCGTCCAGATCGAGGCAGGAGCGATCGAGATCGGGTGAAAGGCCCCAGTAGAACCGGTCGCAGAAATCGAGATAGTCAGTCCACTTGCCGTCGCCCATCAGGTCGGCGCGCGAGACCTTGATCTCGACGATCACGACATGGCCCTTGGCATCGATTCCCATCAGGTCTGCGCGGCGCCCGCAGCGCAACGGCATTTCGGCAAGGCACCACACGTCGTTGCGCGCGAACAGGCGACCGATGCCGCGCTGTACGCTTGCGGCATCGTGGGTGGTGGGGGAGAGATGGTGCGAATCGGCTGCAGTCATGCTCCTGCTATAGGAACATATAAGGAACATTGAAAGTCCGAAAAACGTTCAGGTGCTGCGCAGCGTTGCTGCCGGAGTGAGGCTTGCAGCAAGCGCCATCAGCCCATCGCGCGAGTCGAGGAATTCCTGCCACAGCGCGGCCGCCGCCGCTTGTGGTGCCACGCCGCGGGCATGGGCGGCGATCAGTGCCGACAGTGCTGGCTCCATGATCGCGGAGAGATCGGCAATGCCGTTCTCGACCGCCTCGCGCGCGGCAGGCTGGGCGTCGCGGAGCGAGACAGGAAAGGCGCGAACTTCCCTGGTCATGGCCTGTGCCTCGATCCCGGCGAGAAGTGCGACTGTCGCAGCGGCATCGTGCAGGGCGGACCATTTCATCGACAAAGCGTTGGCGGCGCCTTGTCCGAAGCGAGCGCGGCCCGAGCCGGGAAGCGAGCCGCCTTTCAGAACTGGTCTGTCGTTCGAGATATTGGAATCCATGGCGTGACATCTAACATTGCGGCCTTGCCAAAGTGCTAACTGCGAGAGGGACTCGTAACGCCCGCAATCCGCCGGATTTGGGACTGGTAAGCACCGATGGGCTCTGCTAACCGCTCGCCTGCCCGCGGCACACAGGGCACCCGTAGCTCAGCTGGATAGAGCGCTGCCCTCCGAAGGCAGAGGCCACAGGTTCGAATCCTGTCGGGTGCGCCACTTAAATTATTGATGTATAACGATTTATAAAAACGATCTTCCCCAAAAATGCATAAAAATGTGCACTTTTGCTATGCACAAATCGTGCACAAATCTGTGTCGCCTACATTGGCACTCTATCAGCTCACTCTTCACAAGGTGAGGTCACCAAGCATCTGCAATGCGGGAACATCTGCATCAAGCCGGTGCCGAAACGTTCCCATTTCGACCAGAACGGGGTACAAGCTTCACGAAATCCGCCGACGCCGTAATGGCAAAAGATGCCTCCAGCTGTCGCTCAGCAAACTCAGTCTGGCGTCTCGAACGCTGCCCTACTAAATTAGGACAAACACCGGCGCGACCAGAAACAAAGTGAGGCGTTCATATGGAAATTGATATCGGGATCGCCGCAAAGGATCGGGCGCGGTCACCGAAATCAGACTCTAAGACAATTGGTGTGACTATTGAGCTACGCGCCGGTCTTCACACTGGGCCTGTCGTAGGCGGCGTTATCGGATCGACGCGGATGACCTATGATTACTGAGGCGAAACAATGAACTTGGCAAACCGAATCGAGGGGGCCGCGCAGCCGAACGGCATCGCAATATCTGAGAGCGCCTTCTTGAGAAGCAGTTTCAAGCGAGACTTTTCAGAAGCAGAGGTGGCGACACTTAAAGGAGTGGGGCCAGTTGCAATTTATAAGGATGCAACTCTGCAAGAGGTGGCGCCATAGAGTAGGCGGCAGGAACTGCCATCATCCAAACAATCGCCTTTCAGGCACAAACCGCAGTTTTGCGCTCTTGCCCAGAAATCCTCAAAAGGCGGTATGCAGAGTTACCCCTAAGAGAGTGCTCTCGGGTCCTTTCGTTCCTGCGGAGCGAGTAAGAGAAAGATCCAGGCCGGTATCCGGATTGATGCCAATGCTGAAAGTCCCACCGTAATCTAGTATAGTATCTCCATTGGTGGCTTGGATATCAGAAATGTTGACGCGTCCATTGCGGTGGAGAAAGTCCGAGGTATTTTCTACGCGCAGAATGCTGCCAATTACGGCTAATCCGTGTTGCTGCTCAGCGCCAAACCGAGTTTGAAAGGCGCCGCCAAAGGATGCCGTTAGGCCATTGGACTTTAGCTCCACATCATCGCTCGTTACTGCGCCAACAGGGGTCTTAACAGTCTTGACCGAGGAGTAATCGAGACCAACTTTCGGAGTAAAATCCAAATTTGAGCCCAGCGAGACGTTTATGCTGGCCGAAACTCCCATCCCATAACCGGTCAGACTGCTATCGATCGTTATCGTTTCCCCGGACGCAGTGGATAGAGAGCCCTGCCTATAGACACCGCGCCCTGTCATCGCATGCGCTTCAACCATAATCTTGCCAAAGGCTCGCCCGCCAGAAATGGATATAAACTCTGTTCGTTCCGGAACAGTTCCGGGTGGCACACTATGATCGCTGCTGTCGGTGAGTGTTCCCGACAAGCTGATATAACCTTCCCCCAGACTGCGGCTTACGCCAACAACGACGGAAGGTTGCCCCCCTTGACTGTCAACGCCGGCATGGGTTGCCCCCAACGACAAGGTCCAGCTGGACGAGGGCGCCACATCCTCAGCTTGTGCTGCCGAGGCCAATAGCAAAAAAAATACGAACATTCCAAGGAACTTCACTGATCTATCGCCCTGTTGATTAATGCAATGAGAATTTTCGTTAAACTTAGTTTCGGCTTTGCGGGCTGGCCTCATGCTGTACGCTTATCAAGCATAAAATGAAGCACGCCATGCAGGCGAGAAGGCCGAATGCTTAGGTCAAATCGTGGCTTAACCTGGCAGAAACCATGCTCTCCGAAGCT